>Ga0210054_1000092_pt1 | contig 91868 bp, 108 predicted proteins | sample CryGeymeta201516_FD_185470 | JGI IMG/M metagenome (GOLD analysis project Ga0210054, IMG submission 185470) | Groundwater microbial communities from Crystal Geyser aquifers in Utah, USA - Crystal Geyser metaG 2015-16 (SPAdes) (version 2) | ecosystem: Environmental > Aquatic > Deep subsurface >... | reverse complement strand
TCAGGGTGGGGGACCGGCTCGCGGGGAGGGGGAAACGAGCCAGGTCCCCCGGGTTCCGGCGCGTCAGCGCCGGGCATCGCCGGAACGGGCTGCGAGGGGATGAACAGCTGTTCCGGCAATGTGTCTGTCTCTTGGGTTTTTGGCGGGTGGAAATCGGGTGCGGGGTTGCCCTCGCGCGTCGCGGCAATGGTTGACGCCAGCGAGCGCAGGACTTCGCGGCGGCCCTGCGGCGGCCGCCAACCTGTCCCTGCCTGTTCGGGCAGCGTCAGGTGAACGACGCGCGCCTCATGGTCGCGGCCCGCCGCGTCACGGTAAGGCGTCAGCACGACCTGCAGGCGGCGAACCGCTTCGCCGGTCGGGGTCACCGTCCGATGCGCCTCAGACGTGTCGGCCTTCTCGATGCCGGTCGCCCCGGCATCGATCGCGGAGGTCGGCGCACAGGTCCCTTCAGGAGCACGGCAGGCAAAGCTGCCTTTGACGTTGCCGCCCAGGCTGGCGCAGCCACTGGCCAGGAGGAGCGGCGCGGCGAGCACCAAGGCGCGAAGGATCGGGAGCTGGCTCATTGCGCCTCTCCCTTGCCCTCGGCGACGAAGCGGCGGATCGCCGCGGCATCGCGGTAGCCATGAAGCACCGCCCCTTCGCGGGCGCGCACGATGACCGGAGTTCCGGCAAATCCATTGGCCTTCGCAAAGGCCTCGTTGGCATCGAGCGCCGTGGCGTCCCTGCAGGCCTTGCTGATCGCCGGAGCCTGGCCGGCATAGGCGGCATGAAGCGCCTTTGCCGGCTCGTTGGCGCACAGCACAGCTTCGGCAATGGTGCGGCTCGTTGCGCCGAAGATCGAGATCGGTCGCTCCTCGACATGGACCTTTGCCTTGACGAGTTCGGCCGTCAGGCGCTGGCAGTAACCGCACTGGAAATCCGAGAAGACGACCAGCCGTTCGCCCTTGGGGTTGCCCCAGTGGATCGCGCCTGCAGCAGGAAGCGATGAGAGGTCGACATGGCTGGAGGCCGCCTGGAGGGGCGCTTCTTCGCGTCCCGCCGGCGCGTCGCTGGCTACGCGCGCCGCACCGGCCGCGAGCAGGTCGGGATTGAGTTCGAGCAGGCGGGCGGCAGTTACGTCGCGCCGCTCTTCCATGTCGAAGAGGCGGCCCACGAAAAGGTAGCGAGCGGTCTCGTCGATGTAGAACAGCGTATCGCCCGAGACGACTTCGCACCAGGGGCCAAGCGTGTCGCAGCTGATCGCATCGATCGGGGTCTTGGGCAGGCGCAGTTTCAGCGCCTGTGCGACATCGCTCGCCATGCCGGCAGCGCTCGCAGGCATCGCGGTGACGGCAGAGACGCCGAGAGTTAGCACGGCGGCGGCGCTCGAGAGGGCAAGGGCAAGGTGGGCGGCGCGGGCTCTCAGGCTTGGCGGCGAGTCATTGTAGTTCATTTGGAGGGGCTCCTGACGTGGACGCCGTCGAGAAAGACGATCTCGACCTCGATGCCGGTCGGCATCTCGACGACGGGTTGGTATTGTTCGGCGCGTTCGATGAGGTATCGACTGACGGTGTCGGCGGCCTCGCCGGCACCCTGGCCAAAGCCACCGGCGAGAATGTCGGTCGGCGACAGCGCTTCGCGTTTGCCGTCGCCGCCGATCTGTCCGGTGAAGATGCCGTTGGCGTTGGCGGAAAATCCGCGCCCGAAGCCGCCAACGATCCCGGCCAGCAGTGCCTGGCTGACGAGGCTGCCTTCGCGGCTGACCACGCGGCCGCGCACTCCCGACTTTCCGGCAAAGGAGATGAACCCCTTGACCTCGCTGACCGCGAAGCGCCCACCGGGCTGCGCGCAGGTCATGCGCACCAGCTTGACATAGACCTTCTCCGCCGAGAGATCGCCGCGCGCCGCGCCATTGACGAGGCAGCCGGTAATGTCGGTGGTGAGCAGCTTGTTGCCGCGCATCACCGAGCGGGCCGGTCCGGTGATCCGGAGCACCACGGGAAGCGGATCGCTCTGGCTGGCAACGCCGGTCGAGGCGTCGACACCCACAATGACCGTTGCCGGTGCGTAGCTGTTGGGCGGAAGGTAATCGCGGCTCGCTTCGAGTAGCAAGGCTGGCGCAGTCTCAGCCGCATGTGGCTTGCCGTCCTTGCCCGTCTCCGCACTGAAACTCATCAGGCTGAGCTGGCCGCCCTGCGCTTCCGGCCCTCCTTGCGGTGGCTGGACAGCCCCGCCGGTGCCGACGCCCGGACCATAGGCCGGTGGCGGCGGCAGGGGCGGCGCGGTTGCAGGCGCCTTTGCAGCGTCGCTGAGCTGTGAGCGCAGATTGGCGTTCTCGGCCGAGATCGCGTCGATCGCTGCCTGGCCGTCGGAGCGCATCTGCGCGTTCTCGCTGCGCAGGGCTTCGAGCTCCTGCTCGATCTCGGGGCGTGGCAGCTGGGCCTGCTGCAGATCCTTGATCGCGCGGCCCTGTGCATCGAGCCGATTGCCGTAACTCGCGACGAACTCTCGCTGCGAGAGGTTGCGGTTGACGAGGCCGCCGGTGTCGATCGTCGCCGCACCATTGGCATCACTGCCGGTCTCGTCGCCATCGCCGCCGAAGATGAACATCCCGCCGCCGATGAGCGCGATGGCCCCGATCCCGGCGAGCAGCATCTTCTGGCGCTGCGCGATCTGCGAATTGAGGTTGCGCCGTCCGCTTTCGCGCGCTTCCGGCGAGCCCGGCAGGGGCCTCTTCTCAGCGTCCTTTTGGGTTGTCTCGGCCATCAGTCGAGCCCTCCCTTGGCAAAGACAAGGAAGGCACTGGTGGCTTCACCGGGAGCGAGTGCATCGCGGCCATAGGCAAAGGCGAGCGCGCCTGCAGGACCTTCGCGCTCGGAGCCAAGCGCAAGGCTCTCCTTGCCGAGATTGCGTACGAGGAAGCGCTGTCCGGTGAGCTCATCGCCTTGGTATTCGGCGACCAGCTGGACCTCGATCCCGCCGGTGCGGCGCGGAGCCGAAAGTTCGGCGCGGGCAGTGAAGCCGGGCAGGACGGCATCGCTCGCCATCGCCTCGATCAGGCGGATCGCGGCGTCCTCCGGCCCGGTCTCGGTCTCCCATTCGGTAGCCGCGGCTTTCGCGAGCGCGGGATTGGTGATGAAGAGCTGGGTCGCTTCCTCGCCGCCGAGGTGGCAGGCGAACTTGTAGACATAGCCCGCCTTGCTGGTCGCAAAGAAGCTGACCCGGGCAGCGGCAAATTGCGGGGGCACGGAGATATAAATGTCTCCGCGCACCGGCTCGTGCGTCACCTGGAAGTCGTTGTAGGGAAAGCCGCTCGCGATCTTCGAGACATTGGCAAATCCGTCATCGATGAGCGCGATCCGGGTAAGTTCGCCGCGGGCGAGCTCGCAGTCGATGGTCGCATTGTCGGCCGCTTCGACGAACTGGTCGGCATGCGCCGGGACCGGCGCGAGCGCGAAGGCAATCACGGCGAGGCCGGTCAGCTTGAGCCCGGGATCAGGGCGCCTTGTTGCTCGACACGCGAAACAGGCAAGGCCTGTTCCGGCAAGCGCAGCAGCGAGGGGAGATGGGAGAAGGCTCATTGGCCGGGTTCCTCGTTGTCGGTGGGAAGTTGCTCAAAGCCGGCGAGCGCGAGGCTGAGGCCACGCTTCGACCAGCGGAAACGGAAGGAGCGGCGCTGGCTCGCGATCACCTGCGCGCCGACAAAAGTCTTGAGCGTGCCGGTGACGGTCGAGGTCAGGGCCTTGGGGTCGACATGCATTTCCGCGATCACGAAGGCCTGGCTGATGTCTGAGCCGCGCTGTTCCTCGACGATTTGGACGAGCTCGGCCTTGAGGCGGCCGTGCGCGGCGGGATCGGCGAGCTTCAAGATATTCGCCATCCAATAGTCGAGGCTTTCGGGCGCCCGGTTGAGGAGCATCAGCGCCGTGTCGCGGGTGACGAGCTCGAGATAGGGCGCGTCGATCCCGCCGCTCGAGACGGTGATCCGCTCGGCGGTAATCGGGACCAGTACGAGCCTCTCGTCGCGGGTTAACGCGGCACCAAGGCTGACCAGCGTGGTAAGGCCGAAAACACCTGCCAACACGGCAAAGCGGTTGCGTTGCCGGAGGTAGGTCTGCGCCTGTTCGTGCGCGAATTCCGCTCGCATGGATCGCCTCCCTCAGCCCGCCAGCAGGCGGTAGTGGGAGGGCGGCGTGGCCTTCAGCCCGAGAAAGCTCCCGGGCAGGTACCAGTACGCAGCATGCACCAGTGCCGAACCGGCGCCGCGTGCCTTTGCCTTCCGCAAGGCAAGCCAGGCCCCGGCGGCCAGGCCGATACCGATGAAGATATGCTGCGCAAGAATGCCCCAGGCGAAGGGAATGAGGATCCCTGCAAACTCGTCGATGGTCCAGAAGCCGATGAGCTCCGGGTCGTCGAGCCGCCGTGGAACGAGGTACTTGTCGGCCATGCCGCCCTCCTGTCGTGACCGGATCCGCTGATCAGATGACCGCGGTCACGACCGAGGTGACGATCGGCACGCCGGTGCCGACACCGATCCCGACGCCGACCGGCACCGCGACCTGGCCAAGCGAGAAGCGCCCGGAGGCGAGACCGATCAGACCGCCCGCAAGGCTGAGCACGGTGATGATCTTGCCGCCCGAGCCTTCGAGGAAGTCGGTGAACTTGGTCAGCGCGGGATCGAAGGTGGTATCGGCCCCGGCAAAGGCGGCACCGGCGCAGGCCAGCGCCACGCAGGCGGGGAGGATGTAGTCGCGGCCACGAGCACGGTTGGGCGTGCGCTGCTGGGCCGGAAGGGCAGTCTTGGTGGTCATGGATGGGAACTCCGAAGGATTGAACATCAGCCAGCGATGCGTTCGCTGTATGTTCTTTCCTCTCTCCGGAGCCGGGCTGTAGGAAATCGGGAACTGGATTTTGGGGCTGCCGACCAAGCGAAAAGCGACATCGGATGGTGCGCGGACCGGGATTCGCGCAGGCTGATCGCGTAGCAGCGCTGACTGTGCCGACTCCTGAGCGAAGCGAGCTGCGATACGCGCGAACGCGGCCGAAATTTGCGCGAATCACCGAAGGAAGCTGATTCGTCCCTTCCTCTCTGTTCTCTAAATGTTCTTTTCGTTTTCCTACAGGCTTCCTTCGCGGTTAGCCGGGAGTCGATCACTTCTAGACACAAGGATTCGTCGATGACCAACTTGGCGCTCTTTGCCGAACAACAGGTTCGCGCCGACCTCGCCCGGCTTCTCTTGGCCGCCGTTGAAGCCAGCGGCCGTGCCCGCTGCGACATTGCGCGCGACGCGCAGATCCATAAGGATGCTCTTCGCCGCGTCCTTGTCGGCGAACGCTCAGCCAGCCTCGGCGAAGCCTTGCGCATTCTCGCCGCGAGCGGTGTCGCGCCGCACGCACACCTGCTTCTTTTCCTCGTCAGCAGCGGCGATCACGCGATTGCGTGGCTTCAATCGGACCTAGCGCAATTTTTTGAGGACTTCTCCGGCGAGCTGCCTTCTGCGCTTGAACGTGTCCTGGGCAACCAGGTGCATGACGTGAAGCCGCGCTGGGCCAAGGGGACCGCGCATCGGGTTGCCCGCCTGCTTTCCGATCACATTGACGAGCTCGAGCGCAAGGACGCTCTTCTTGGCGATGTCTTCGCCGGTGCAGAAGGAGGCCATCGTGGGTGAAGAGAACGACAAGGGAGCGACCGAACCTCGTCGGTCGACCCGGCTAATTCGGCTGCCGGAGGTACAGCACCGCGTTGGACTTGGCCGTTCGACGATCTATCGCTGGATGGCAGAGGGCAAATTTCCGAGGCCTGTGCACCTCGGTGGATATGCTGTGGCCTGGTCGGAATTCGAGGTGGAAGAATGGATCGCGTCACGTCTCGAAATGCAGCGCAAATCGGGTTTATCGCGTTATTGAGCGGAGGTCTTTACTCTTCATCTCTTCTGCTTCCTGACCTTGCGAATGACCTTTCTCTTCGATCCGCAGAGCGCGCATTGGTCGAAAGTGCGTTCGAAGCCCTGGATTCCGGCCAGTTCCAGGGTCTTATAGTTCGCGTGTTGCCTGATCGAGAGTCCCAGCCGTTGAGTGATGCAGTCGTCGCATACTGCTTCTCCGTCTAGGCGCTCGACGAGAGCTCTCACCAGCGCAAGGACAGTGGTGTTCATTTGGCTTCGTGTGTCTTCAGATCGATGCCGATACCCGCCATGTCGGCCGGCGTTGCGACCGGTGAGTCCTTATCCTTGCGTTCGGAATATCGATCGACCAACTGATCTGCGTGCGGTCGCAGAAGAACGGTGAACCGGACGAGTTCCTCCATCACGTCGACGATGCGGTCGTAGTAGGCAGAAGGCTTCATCCGGCCCGCTTCGTCGAACTCTTCATACGCCTTGGCGACCGAGGACTGGTTGGGGATGGCGAACATGCGCATCCAGCGGCCCAGAACGCGCAGTGTGTTGATCGTGTTGAAGCTCTGCGAACCGGCGCAGACCTGCATCACCGCGAGCGTGCGGCCCTGCGTCGGGCGCAGACCCTTGTAGGCAAGGGGCAGGTGGTCGATCTGTGCCTTCATGATCCCGGTGACCTGTCCGTGACGCTCGGGACTGCACCAGACCTGACCCTCCGACCACAGCGAATGCTCGCGCAGTTCATGCACAGCGGGATGATCGTCATCTTTGACCTGATCGGGCAGGGGAAGGTCGGACGGATCGAATATCCGCGTCTCGCAACCGAACAGCTGGAGCAGGCGCGCCGCTTCCTCAACTGCGAGACGGGAATAGGACCGCTCCCGAAGTGAGCCGTAGAGCAGCAGGATGCGCGGCGGCGTGTCGATGGCGCCGAGCCCAAGTGCTGGGTTGCGATGAAGGTATTCGGCACGGAGCGCGGGCAGATAATCCGGATCGGACAGGGGACGCAGGTAATGAAAATCAGACATTCGGATAATTTTCTTTATGTTGTTCGCGGCATCAGGAGGATTATCGCTGCGCCAAGCAGGCATATTGCCGCGCCGGAGAGATCCCAGCGATCTGGCTGCTGGCGCTCCACCACCCACAGCCACAAGAGCGAGGATAGGATATAAATCCCTCCATATACGGCATAGGCGCGCCCGGCCGCATCGGTCGGCGCCAGCGTCAGCAGCCAGGCAAAGATCACAAGAGAAACGGTTCCGGGCGCGAGCCACCAGATAGACTTCCCGAGGCGCAGCCACGCCCAGAACGCAAAGCACCCGGCAATCTCGAAGAATGCCGCGGCGAGAAATATCGGCAGCGAAGGAAGGTGCGCGAAACTCAATGGATTCTACCCCTCGGGGAAACTCGCGCGGGTCCGGTTGGCGAAGGCCACCAGCGACAGCATCACCGGGACTTCCACCAGAACGCCGACCACTGTCGCCAGTGCGGCTCCGCACGTTAGACCGAAAAGGCCGATGGCAACGGCAACTGCGAGTTCGAAGAAGTTGGAAGTGCCGATCAACGCGCAAGGCGCGGCGATGTTGTGCGGCACCTTCCACGCCTTAGCCGCAGCATAGGCAACGACAAAAATGCCATAGGACTGGATGATTATCGGGATTGCGATCAACGCGATCAATAGCGGGTTGGAAAGGATGGTCCCTGCCTGAAAGGCGAACAGCAGCACCACGGTCGCCAGCAGGCCGACGATCGACCACGGCTTGAGCCGGGCGGTAAAGGCATCCACCGCCGCTGCGTCACCATTGTGCGAGCGAATGACCTGCCGCCTGGCGATGGCTCCTGCCACCAGCGGTATGACGACATAGAGCACGACCGAGAGCAGCAGCGTTTCCCACGGAACCACGATGTCCGTCACGCCCAGCAGCAGCGCCACGATGGGCGCAAAGGCGACGATCATGACCAGATCGTTCACCGACACCTGCACCAGCGTGTAGGCCGGATCGCCGCGCGTCAGCTGCGACCATACGAACACCATTGCGGTGCATGGCGCGGCACCAAGAATGATGAGCCCGGCAATATACTGGTCGGCATCGCCTTCCGACATCAATCCAGCATAGAGATAATCGAAGAACAGCACCGCCAGTGCTGCCATCGTGAACGGCTTGACCAGCCAGTTGACGACCAGCGTGATGACCAGTCCTTTGGGCTTGCGGCCGATATCCTTTACGCTGGCGAAATCGACGCCCACCATCATCGGGAAGATCATCGCCCAGATCAGCACGGCCACCACGAGGTTCACCGACGCGTATTCGAGATCTGCCATGACGCCGACGGCGTCCGGCGCGACCAGGCCAAGCGCCAAACCAGCCAGAATTGCCCCCAGCACCCATAGCGAGAGGAACCGTTCGAACGTGCCGAGTGGGGAGGCCGCAGGAGCGGGGTCAGCGATTGTCTGGGTCATTCTGCTTGTCCTGTTGGCCGGTCAGCGCACGCGTAGGCCATCGGAATCGATGACCTGCTCGCCGTCTTCCTTGACGAAAGCCGCTTGCTGTGATGCTGGGATCAGGTCGAGCACTTCTTCCGATGGACGACAGAGTTTCACCCCGATCGGCGAGATCACCAGCGGACGGTTGATTAGGATGGGATGTTCCATCATAGCGTCGATCAGCTGCTCGTCCGACAGGGAAGGATCCTCTAGACCGAGTTCGCCGAACGGCGTGCCCTTTTCACGCAGCAGACCGCGCGGGGTGATACCGGCTCGTTCGATCAGGCTTTCCAGCATTGCGCGGGAGGGCGGCGTCTTAAGATATTCGACGATGTGCGGCTCGACCCCCGCATTGCGGATCATCGCCAGCGCGTTACGCGAGGTCCCGCATTCGGGATTGTGATAGATAACGATGTCGATGGTCATTCGGCGTCTCTAGCTTTGGTGCTGGCGCCTTCCTCGCGCCCGATCTCGGCGAGTTTGCTGCGCATCGCCATCTCGTCGATGCTCTTTATCGGGAGCATCAGGAACAGTTCGATGCGGCGCTTGAGATAGGTCAGCGCGTCTAGAAAAGCCTTGCGCTGGCCGTCGCCTTCGACGGCCGCCGGATCCTCAACCCCCCAGTGCGCCGTGATCGGCTTGCCCGGAAAAACCGGACAGCTTTCTCCGGCGGCATTGTCGCAGACGGTGAATATGAAATCGAACTCGGATGCGCCGGGCTTCGTGAATTCATCCCAGCTTTTCGAGTGCAGGCTGTCGGTCGGATAGCCGAAGTTACCCAGCACTTCGATCGCCATCGGATGCACATCACCCTTGGGCTGGCTGCCGGCGCTGTATGCAGCAAACTGGCCTTCGCCCATTTTGTTCATCAGCGCTTCGCCTAGAATCGAGCGCGCCGAATTCCCAGTACAGAGAAACAATACGTTGTAGACCTTGTCAGGCATCGGATCCTCGAAATGAACGGTGGTTGATGATCAGGAATTGCAGGCAGCAATCTCGGAGAAATCCGCGCAAAGAAACGGATCGCCCTGGCAGCAATCTTCCATCAGGAAGGCGAGCAGGCCGCGCATGCCGCCATAGTCCGCGCGGTAGCGGATGACCCGGCTCTCGCGCTGCGATGTGGCAAGGCCTGCCCGCTCGAGATTGCCGAGGTGATGCGACATGGTAGAGGCCGGAACGCTACAGGCTTGCGCGATCTCGCCCGCCATCAGACCATCCGGGCCTGCCTTCACCAGCAGCCGGAAAACCGATAGCCGTGTTTCGTGTCCAAGGGCCTGGAGGGCGTCGACTGCCCAGAGCTGATCGCGGTGCATAGTTCGAATCCGTTCTTTGGTTGGACCTGTCATAGAGCGCTTGCATGAGACTTCAATCGATAATTCGAGAATAATCGAAACAAGGGGTTGGTTTAATGCCGCGTTCTCTCTTGACCGCCACATTCTCTTTATATGCCCTTTATCGCTGGGCCTCCCTTGGCCCAGCAGCGGACAACATCCCAAGAGTGTCGCGTCCAGGCAGACCCGTAATACCATGGCCAGACCGGCAGGCGGCAGGCGGCAGGACGGACGTGATCTTATTGTGGCGTGGCGAAGTGCTAATCCCAGCGGCACATTCGTCTGAAACACCGATCAGCTGGCAGCTTACAATCCGGCGAGCGGTATGGGACCGCTTGGTCATCCGGCAAGCTTATGTTCAACAGCTCATCGGCAGATTTTGAGCGAAACGCCATGGGGAAGTCAGGGCAGGGTTGCCGCGCAGGAACGCCTCAGCCACAGTTTAGCTGCATGAGCCAAACCGGAAACAAATTGTCGCGTGACCTTGGTCTAGGGGGCGCGATCATGATGGGTCTCGGCTCCATGCTCGGAACCGGCGTTTTCGTCAGCATCGGCATCGCCGCTGGGGTTGCTGGCCCATCGGTCGTCCTTGCGATTGCGCTCGCCGCGTTGGTTGCGACCTGCAACGCCCTGTCGAGCGCGCAGCTCGCCGCCAGTCATCCCGTGAGTGGTGGCACTTATGAATACGGCTATCGCTACCTCAATCCACGGCTAGGGTTCACCGCAGGCTGGATGTTCCTCTGCGCAAAATCGGCTTCCGCTGCCACCGCAGCGCTGGGTTTCGCAGGCTATGCGCTGCCGATGGCAGGCGGAAGTGCGGCGGCGATGCCTTGGGTCGCGATCGGTTCGGTCTTGCTCTTCACGCTACTGGTGCTCGCTGGAATAAAACGCTCGAGCTGGGTGAATATCGCAATCGTTTCAGTGACGCTCGCGGCGCTGGGCGGCTTCATCCTCTTCGGTTCTCCGAGTGCGCTCGCAACCGGTAGTTCGAACTGGACCCCCTTCTTCTCGGATCGTGAAGAATCTCCGGCATCGGCCTTTCTCTATGCGTCAGCGCTGATGTTCGTAGCCTTCACCGGCTACGGTCGCATTGCCACTCTTGGCGAGGAAGTGCGGGAGCCGCATCTGACGATCCCCCGGGCCATCGTCGTCACGGTTGCGGTGACGGCGGCCCTCTACATATGCGTGGCCGCAGTGGTCGTGGGCATCGTTGGAACTGCCGTTTTTGCGGACGCGCCGGACCGGCAGGCAACTACGCTCCAGATCGCCGCCACCGCCATGGGGTCGCCTTCGCTTGCCTTGCTGGTTGCTGCAGGCGCCATTACTGCGATGCTTGGCGTGCTGCTGAACCTGATCCTTGGCCTGTCGCGCGTGGTGCTCGCCATGGGGCGACGAGGCGATATCCCGCCAATTTTTGGCCGATTGACCGGAGCGGAAAAGGAACCAGCTTCTGCGGTCATACTGGTTGGTGTGCTCGTAACCGGGCTGGCAGCAATTGGCAGCGTCGAAACGGTCTGGGCGTTCAGTGCCTTCACGGTCCTGATCTATTACGCGATTACCAATCTCGCGGCGCTCCGCCTGCCTGACGAACGCCGGCTTTATCCAAGATGGATCTCTGTCCTGGGCCTAGCTTCGTGCCTGTTTCTCGCCTTTTGGGTGCCGGTCGATATCTGGGTGCTGGGCCTCGGAGTGATTGGCGCGGGGCTGGTTTTCAAGACCTTCGCGCCACGCCTATGGAAGCAGCCAATCTGACGGCGATGAAGGAATTGCTCCGGCTCAAGCGTTGAACGTAGATTAGGACCAGTATCCGCGCCGAGTATGCGCTCCCCATTCACAGTCCGAAAATTAAGCTGACCGTCAAGCAGAGCGGGAAAGCTCGCTGAGGCAGCGGCTGTAAATGTCGCGCTGCTTCTGCACGGGAAACGCGGCAAGAGCATCATTCGCGAGAAACCAGCGGGCGTCGGCTATCTCTTCAGCCTGCAAGCGGAGCGGGTGGCTGCGATCAATTCGACAGGCGAACATCACGGCGTCCTGCCCGTCATGGTCTAGGTTGCGTTTCACCTTGTGCTCTGCCGAGTAAATGAACCGGTTGGTTACCGGCAGTTCCGATAACTCGGCCTCCAGCCCGACGCCTAATTCTTCCGCCAGTTCTCGGCGCATGGCCTCGACAGGGGATTCGCCATCTTCGACGCCGCCGCCCGCAAGGGTCCATTCCCCTTCGCGGTAGCCATGCGGCCGGACGAGGAGAACCTCGCCTTTCTCGTTCATCACAACGGCCCGCACCTTGCGGCGCAGCCGTAATCCGTCACTTTCGATATAGGCTGTCATGGCTGAAGAACCTGACAGCCTCGGGTAAAGCTACCGTAAACCGGCTCGCCTCAGGCGTTCCCGGCAGCGCACTCCAGGCACTTTACCACTGTTGGGTTATTCCGGAGTCGACCTTCGGCAATCTCGTCGCCGCATTCGATGCAATAACCGAATTCATCTTCATCGATCCGTTCAAGAGCCGCTGCAATAGCTGTTCGCTCAGCCTTGCGCCGACGTTCCTGCGCCAACGCCATGGCCTGCACCTGCATGGCGTCGATCCGGGACAGGCGACCTACGCTCTCCTGGTCCAGCGTGACCGGGTCGCGATCCCACTCTGAGATGCGATCCTGCTCGTCCAGTTCGGCGAGCCTTTGCAGCAAGAGGTTGCGGAACGTGGCGGGAACGATCGACACGTCAGCGCACCATCAGCACCGGAGCCTTGACGGTGCGAACCATCTCGGTGGTCGTGCTGCCCACTATCATGCGACGTATGGGCGAATGGCCATAGGCCCCCATCAGCAGCAGCGAATGCTCGGTGGCGGCAACGACGCCGGGTATGACCTTTTCGGCCTTGTCGCGTTCCATCACGACGGTGACAGGGTGATCCGAAGCGAATGCCGCTTCTGCCCTTACGAGCTTCTCGCGCTGCGCTTCGCCTTCCGCCTCGGCCATGACGATGGTGACCGGCAGACCATCGAACAGCGGCGAGTTGGCCAGCCGCTCCAGCGCGCGCTCTGCGGCGGGACTGGCATCATAGGCAAAGACGACGTGTTTCGGCTCGGCATATTCGCGCGAAGCGACCAGCACCGGCTTTTCGCTTGCCCTCACCACGCGTTCGATCATCGAGCCGATATGGTCCGAGGCATATTCGTGGCCCACGCCGCGCTTGCCGATCACCACCACGCGGGCGTGACCCTCGCGCTCCAGGATCGTCTCCACCACGCCGCCGTGGCGGTGCAGCGTAGATACCTGCTCAATGCCCGCACCGCGCAGTAGCTGCTCTCCTGCTTGCAGCAGCACGCGCCCTTTCTCGATCTCGGTTCGGCTACCTTCTTCGGAAAGGCGCACGAGCTCCTCCATGAGGTCGCTCTTGACGCCCAAACCGATCGCTCCCGACAGGTCCTTGCGCGCAGTGATGGCATCCTGCCGTTGGACGACGTGGAGGAGCTCGACCGGCAAGGACAGCCGCTTCGCTGCCCAACCGGCATAACCGCAAACGCTGGTAGCGTAGGCCGAGGCGTCTATCGCCGCGAGGACGTTTTCCATTGCTGTCTCTCCCATCAGTGTCCTCCCAGCTGCGCATCGGCGCCGGGCTTGTCATGGATAGCATAGCGCTCGATCATCACAGCGCTCTCCTCGTTCAGGCCACGCACCTCGACCGCCGTGCCCTCGCGGCGGAACTTGAGGATCGCCTTGTCGAGCGTTCCCACCGCCGAGATATCCCAGAAGTGCGCACGGCTGACGTCGATCACCACCCGGTCGAGCACTTCCTTGTAGTCGAAGGCTTCGACGAAACGATCGGAAGAAGCGAAGAAGACCTGGCCCGCAATGCGATAGGTCCGCGTCGTGCCGTCAGCTGAGAGGTCGGTATCGACCGTGAAGAGCCGCTTCACCTTGCTGGCGAAGAACAGGCCCGAAAGAATGACGCCTGCTAGCACGCCCTGCGCCAGGTCATGTGTCCACACGACCACAACGACGGTGACGATCATGACCACCGACGATTGCCAGGGATTTGTGCGGATATCCTTGATCGAGCGCCACGAGAAGGTGCCGATCGAGACCATGATCATGACCGCGACCAGCGATGCCATCGGAATGATGGCGACCAGCGGGCCGAGCACAAGCAGCAGGAACAGCAGGAAGACGCCTGACACGAAGGTCGAGAGCCTCGTTTCGCCGCCCGACTTCACATTGATGACCGATTGGCCGATCATGGCGCAGCCACCCATGCCGCCGAGGAAGCCGGTAAAGAAGTTGGCGATGCCTTGCCCCTTCATTTCCTGCTGCTTGTCGGACCCAGTATCGGTCAGATCGTCGACGATTTGCGCGGTCAGCATGGATTCGAGCAAGCCTACAGCGGCCATCGTGGCTGAATAGGGCAGGATGATCTGCAGCGTCTCGAGAGTGAACGGCACGTCGGGAATGAGCCACGAGGGTAGCGACGAAGGCAGCTCGCCCATATCGCCCACGGTGCGTACATCCATGCCCATGTAGTAGACGACCGCCGTCAGGATCACGATCGCGATCAGCGGGGAGGGAACGGCCTTCGTGAGGCGCGGAAGGAGGTAGATGACCGCCAGACCCGCGGCGACCAGCACGTAAGTCAGCATCGGCACGCCGGTGAGCTCCGGTAGCTGCGCGATGAAGATCAGGATCGCCAAAGCGTTTACGAAGCCGGTGATGACCGAACGAGATACGTATTGCATCAGCAGGTGAAGCCGCAGGAAGCCTGCGATGACCTGGATAACGCCCATCAGGATCGTGGCGGCGAAGAGGTATTCGACACCGTATTGCTGGATTAGCGGCAAGACGAGCACTGCGATCGCAGCAGTGGCTGCCGAGATCATGCCGGGCCGACCGCCTACGAGCGAGATGATTACCGCGATCGAGAACGAGGCATAAAGGCCGACCCTTGGATCGACCCCCGCGATGATGGAGAAGCCAATGGCCTCGGGAATGAGCGCAAGCGCGACGACGATACCGGCGAGGATGTCCCGCCGGGGATTGGAAAGCCATTCACGCTTGAGCGCGGAAATATCGAACATGTGAACCCTAACACGACTCACACGACCGGCACGATGCGGGGAAGCATCGCTCAGCTGCGAACACTTTGTGCGGCCTGTATGCCGGTCTGAAAGGTTGTCCCGGGGATAGGCGCCGGGCCGAGCCACCCGGCACGGCCGGGTCCGATGGATGGCGGGCACTTAGCGGCAACTCAAAAATGTTGCAAGTGCGAAGGACTTGGAGGTTAACGGTTTTGGGCGAGAGTATTGCATTATTAGCGGAAATGGGGGCGCGTAAATGCATCCGCTCGGTTCTAGCAAATAGCAGTGGTCAGGACAGACCGCGCACATTGCGAATGGCCGTCATGGGGCGCAAAGCAGATCTCGATTGCACACGGCGTTTAAGACGGAGAAGTCATTTTCGAGTCCCGAAAAAGCTCCGTCGTCCATCATCCAACCATCTGGGATGAAAACGAATAATTCGGGCAGCCAAGCATGAGGCCCGCACGAGAGCCCGCAGAAATTCTACACGCTCGTTACTATGGCTGATTCTGGGCCGTTTGCAGTCAGTCTGCTCCTAGACTTTGTTCGGCGCGAAGCTGCCATTCGGACGATGCAAGGGGAACACTCGCATAGCCTCACTGGATGGCTTTACCTCGGTCCATTGCGTATGGATGGCTGAAAGTACTGCCGACAGGATTACGCATGACTGAAGACGACTATGTCTACGACGAGGATAGTGGCGAATGGCTTCCGGCGAGTAAGCTGGAGCGTAAGAAGCCGCAGGCCGACCAGGTCGAGGTTCGCGATGCCGTGGGCAATCTTCTCGCGGATGGCGACCAAGTAACTTTGATCAAGGACCTGATCGTCAAGGGTGCCGGGCAAACGCTGAAACGCGGAACGTTGATCAAGTCGATCCGGCTGACCGACGACCCGCAGGAAATCGACTGCCGCTATAAAGGCATCAAGGGGCTCGTCCTGCGCGTCGAATTCGTCCGCAAGCGCTGATGGCAAAGCCTCGCCCGGCGTGGCCTCCGGCAGCTTCGATATTGAAGCTCGCCGATCAAGAAGGAAGGCTGGAGGTGCGTGTTACGCCGGGTGCCTCTGCCGACGCGATCGCGATTCTTTCAGATAGCGGCTGGCTCGCCATCAGGACCACTGCGCCGCCTGAGGACGGCAAGGCGAACGACGCGGTTATGCGACTGCTCGCCAAGGCTCTTGGCCGCCCCCGCTCATCGTTCGAACTGCTGCGCGGCGCGACCGGACGTAACAAGGTAATCCGCCTTAAGACTTGAGCCGATTAGACCCCGACCATCAAACCAGACTCAGCGCCATATCCTGCGCCTGCGCAAAGTCGGGAGCATATCGGATTCTGCTCGAATCCGCGCCAAGCTCGACTCGATCCAGCATGGATCGCGGCTGCGACTGGACCCCGGACAGGATCACTTTCGCTCCAGAGATTTCCGCCTGCGTGATGAATTCCTCCAAGGCCTGCAAACCGCTGGCGTCCAGCAGCGGCACGAGCCGCATGCGCAGGATGATGACTTTTGGTGATTGCCCGACACGGCGCAGTGTATTGAGCAGCTCGCCGGCTACTCCAAAGAAGAACGGCCCGGTAATGCGGAAGACCTCGACGCCATCGGGCAGCGCATCGCGTTGTTCGAGATCCTCGGAATCGCGGTCGATGTCCTGCCTCCTGCTCCCATCGATTTCAACCGACTCCGCCATACGTGCCATGAACAGCAGGGAGGCAAGGGTAACACCCACACCGATCGCCACCGTCAGGTCCACCAGCACCGTCAGCCCGAACGTCAGCAGCAATACAGCGCGGTCGCTGTTGGGCATGCGCAGCAGCGCTAGGAAACGCTCGTATTCGCTCATTCCCCAGGCAACCATGAACAGGACGGCGGCAAGTGCCGCCATCGGCACAAAGGCCATGAGATCGGTTGCGAAAAGAACGAACAGCAAAAGGAACACCGCGTGGAGGATGCCTGCGACCGGTGTCTGCGCACCCGACCGGATATTGGTTGCCGTGCGGGCAATGGCGCCCGTGGCAGGCAGGCCGCCGAACAAGGCGGAGCCGAGATTTGCCACACCCTGGCCGATCAATTCCTGATTGGAGCGATGCCGCGTGCCGATCATGCCATCGGCCACGACCGCAGAGAGCAAGGCCTCTATCCCGGCCAGAAAGGCGATGGTGAATGCCGATGGCAGGACCGCGTTGATCTTGGCGAGAGAGATTTCCGGGAGCGATGGCATCGGCAGGCCCGCCGGAATATCGGGAAAGCGCGAGCCGATGGTGTCTACCGGCAGCTTGAGCACGACCACCGCGATCGAACTGATAAGCACCGCGATCAGGAATGCCGGTAGCTTCGGCGCAAATTTGCGCAGCAGGATGATGATGGCCAGCGAGCCTGCCCCGACGCCCAACGTGGCCCAGCTCGTGCTTGCCATCGCACTCCAATAGGCTTGCCACTTGGGGACGAATTCGGCCGGAACTTCGGCGATCGACAGTCCTAGAAAATCCTTCACCTGGCTGGACGCTATGATGACCGCAATGCCAGCGGTGAAGCCGGTAACGACCGGATGGGGAATGAACTTGATCATCTGCCCGAAGCGGAGCACGCCTGCCGCGATGAGAATGAAACCGGCAAGGAAGGTCGCAATCAGCAGTCCGTCATAACCGTGCTGAGCAATGACATTGAAGATGACGACTACGAAGGCGCCTGTCGGCCCGCCCACCTGGACCCTTGAGCCCCCCATCGCGGAAATCAAGAAACCAGCGACCACGGCTGTAACGAGGCCCTTATCGGGCGAAGCGCCGCTGGCGATGCCAAGCGCCATGGCGAGTGGCAGCGCAACGATGGCCACAGTCATTCCGGCGATGGTGTCGGCTCTCAGGGTGCCGAGCGAGTATCCTTCGCGAAAAACGGTAATGAGCTTGGGAGTGTAGCTATTCATAGCGCGCCGCGCCGATCCTCAGCTGTGCGCTTTGTCATAGAGGATCGAATGATCCTTGCCGCTCGTCTTGCTGGACGTTGTCTCGGATAGGCGAACCCCTCTGCCTGTGCCCGTGCTAGGTGCGTTCTCACCGATCAGCTCGATGCCGGCTCCTTCCAAAGCGGTGATAACCTTGACCAGTGTGTCGACGACGCCGCGAACCTGGCCATCGGACGATTCCATGCGCTGGATCGTCGGCAAGGACAGCCCGGCCAGCTGTGCGAGCTGGCGCTGGTCAAGTCCGAGAAGGGCACGCGCCGCTCTCATCTGCTGCGATGTGATCATACGAGCTCCATGATGTTTAATACATCAAAAATCAGTCTTAACAATCGAGATATAAACTGTATATAGCTAATATGCAGCTTAGAGATGCAATAATCCCGGGGTCGAAGACCACTGTCTGTGTGACAGCAAGGCGCTCAAGGGTAACCGGCGTGAATGCGCATTTGCGCGTAATTCCACGCGAGCCCCAAGATTTCCGGGTTGTTGTGACATTTCACCAAGCAGATGGTTCGCTGTGCGAGGCTGAATTAGCGCCGACCGAAGCTGCGCGCCTCATGTCGGAGATTCTTGGGATAATTAACCAGGGAAACGGACGGAGCTCGGTAAATGCGATGACTACTCAAGGCTCTACATGGTGAAGACAGGTGCCAAAGGCTTAGTGTTACCCAATTTACCAGAGGCTTCAGGCGAGCTGCAGCTCGAAGCCGGCTCGCTTGGCCGGTCTACCGTTTCGGACTTTGAGGAGCGACCGATCTCTAGACCCAAGCTCTCGCTACGTTTCGGCACTCGATCGTCGCACCCAACAACCTGGAAATGGGCCCCGCCGGCGAGGCCGAACGATGCCTGATTTCCTTCAGACGATGGCTGATCGGGTCCACAGCAGCCGCAAAGAATCTGAGGCCGGATTGCTCCAGAAGCCCTGCGGCGCGATTGATTTGCCGCCAACGAGTTGGGCTGCTCTCATGCGAGGGTTGCTTGGCCGCTGTCCTCGCTGCCGCGAAGCTCGGCTTTTCGCCCGGTTCCTGAAGCCGGTGGCAAGATGTGCGCGGTGCGATCAGGATTGGACACATCAACAAGCCGACGATTTTCCGGCCTATGTTTCGATTTTCGTGACCGGGCATGTGATGGCGCCGATCGTCATCGGTCTTACCGGTATTGACGGCCTGTCAACGCTGGCCCTGGTTTCAATTATCCTGCCCCTAACCCTCATACTGACGGTAGGTCTTATCCAACCCGCAAAAGGTGCCATCATCGCGCTGCAATGGTGGTTCGGGATGCACGGCTTCAAGCAGGAACGGCCGGATTCGATCGTAGACGAGGGCGATCCCTGATCGCCTCGTAATCTTGCAGACCCCCGAATGCCGGACACTGTTCCGGCCTAGCCGTCATTGATGGCGCTTCATCTCTTCCAGCTATGACCCCCCCGAACCGAGTCGACGAGATCATGAATCATGAACAGCATACCAAGCTGCCTGCACGGAAGAGCGATTTCTACTTTGGGCGCATGCGAACCTGCCTTGATGAGGCTACGCAGGCTACGCTGCCGCGCGTGAAAGAACGCTCGCTGCGGGCGGCAGCAGCGTGGCGGGAAATGTATGAGCGCGCCCGCACCTTCGAAGCCAGGTCCGGGAGATGAGCGAGCACGTAGCGCTTACGCCGATCCGGGAAATTTACTCGTCGGCGGCACAGGATGACGATGTGTCGCACACGCATGCTGTCGAAGAATTCCTCGAACACATTTACGCAGTCGACCGCGAGCTGCGCTGGAATGAACGGTTTGAACCCGGCGTAGCGGAGCCTTGCTATCGCGGTGCCAGGCAGGCCGGAGCGTTCATCTTTGACTTCGGTGACATCCGCAGTCTTCTCGCCAACTGGGGCTATGTCCAGAGCGCCATGAGCATCAATGACCCGAACCGCTTACTGCTGGAGTATACGCAGGCGATGATGGGCTTCCTGCTTTTCAATGCCTCCCCCAGCACGATTGAAATCATCGGTTTGGGCGGTGGCTCACTCGCGAAATACTGTCACACCTACCTGCCAACGACCCGTATTCGCGCGGTCGAAATCGATGAAGACGTGCTAGCCATGGCGCACCAGTTCTGCATTCCCGTAGATAGCAGCAGGCTCGAACTAATCCTGGCTGATGGTCACGATTTTGTTGCCCAGGATGAAAAAACCACGGACATTCTTCTGATCGACGATTTCAATATTGATGAAGAGGTTCACCAGCTGCGATCGGCAGAATTCTTCTCGGCGTGCCGCGTGCGCCTCAATCCCGGCGGCATTCTCGTGGCAAACCTGTGTGATCCGCGCGGCCAGGACCAGTCGGCATTGCGCAATTTGCGTGCATGTTTCGATCATATCGTGACCGTCCCCGTCGAAGCAGGCATGAATCTGGTAGTGCTGGCCTTTCCTGACGGCCGCCAGCAATCCGATCTCAGGCAACTGTCCGATACCGCAAACCTACTCGAAAACAGCCATCCTCTGCCGATGGCAGAATTGGTAGAAAGGCTGCAGCTTCAGACCGGGCAATTGGTCAGTAAGACTGCTAGTGAAACGGAACCTTCAACTCTGGGAAGCCAACGATGCTGGTCATGATAATCGCCGTCTTCATTGTGTTAACGGGGATGTTCATCGCGGTCACGGTAGCCGGAAACCGCGCACAAGGCCGTCTCGAAGCGAAAAAGCCGAAGCCAAGAAATGCTCGGTCTGAACCGATGGGGCAGAGGGGAAAGGCTAGATACTCGAATAGGACCGCCACTCGCCGTGGGCGACACTAGCTAGCCAGTCCCGCGTCGACGTCCCATGCGGCTAGGATGTTTGGCAATTCTGCTGTCCAGAAACTATCAGAACAACGTGCTGCGCGCTCGAATTTTACTCAGAAGTGCAGTCATTCTTGGCGGCTGACTGTCCGCTTTCCTGGGTGGATGACTACAATCGGGAGCGACCACACTCATCGCTTGGCTACGCAACACCGGCGGCGTTCGCCGCCGAACTGGATAAGCAATGGCCTGCTTCGCTACGCCCTACGGGCTCCGCTACGCAGCCCATTGCTTCAACCGAGCTTATGCGCAAAACAACCGCCCGGCTCTAATCCCAGCTGGGGGAAAGCTGGGGGTCACGTCATGGACTCCATATGTTGTTCGGGGAGGTCAATGAAATACAAATGGGACTGGTACGGCTCTACTCGCCCGATTGGATCAGCATCGATTGGCGCGCGGTGGCCTTGGCTCTGCTGTCATGCCTACTTACGTTTGGTTCGAACTGGTCTGTGCTGCGGGTTCTGGGAATTGCAGCACTCGGAGGGCTCGTCTTGGGCCTGGCAAGCTGAGGCGCGAGTTTTCGCCACCTCCGCCACGAAGACTTTTGTAAATGGCTTATGTCGGCATCGATGCGTGGTGATCACAGATTAAACATGAGGCTTCTTATCCTCGTTGCCGGAGGGCATTCTTGGAGGCGGCGGAGATCCTCTCTATGATCACCATTGGATAATTTTGAGCAAGCGCGATTCTAAGTTTCGAGTCCGATAAAGCTATCGAGATCGTCGACCAACTAATTGAATTCTGATCGAGGATTTAAACACGCGGGGGCGAGCCCTGCATCCCAGCCTGCATTAACTTTCCAGATAACTGTCGCGACGACCGGAATTGGGCCGGTAGCTGCTTGGCAGCTTCGCAGTGCCCCGTAAAAAGCGGACCTCCCCAACCTAGCATCTCAGTCATGAACAGCTTTCCCTACCACCGTCGGTTCGCTCTTGGATAAGCGGCGTAAGCGCAATGGTGTAACCTGATCGCTTCCGCCTACGAACCCGCCCTAGCAAGTCGAGTAACCGCCTGCCGCAATTAGCTCGAACGAACTCGGGTAACGGTGAGCGGTGATCCCGTCTCGCGAAAGCCGGGGGTGTGGCGGGCCTGGTGGATGAATTGCAGACGCCACGCGACAAGGGGAATTCCAATATGAAAAAGACCAAACTTGCATCGATGCTGGCCGTCGCCGGCGGACTTGCAGTCGCGACATCCGCCTGTTCCGGAGAGGCTGATGCCGGGCCGTGCTCCGCTGCGGCAGACCAGATGACCAACGATTGCGCTGCCGCGCCCTGTGCCAGTGCACCTTGCGCTGGGGAAGACTGCGCCGCCGCGCCTTGTGCCGCTGCTGCCGGTTGCGGTGCTGCTCCATGCGCGGCTGCGGCAGACTGCAGTGCGGCTGCTTGTGCGGCGATGGATTGCAGTGCTGCATCTTGCGCAGCACAGTCCTGAGCATAAGAGTCGGATGGAGGCGGTCACATCGTCCGCCTCCATCGCTACCAGCGAGGAAGCTCTATGACGGAGACCGAAGCGGCAGAGGTGGTGATCGATGTCATCTCGCGCATGGCTGCGCAGGACCGTCCATTAATGATGCGGGTGTTACCTGAGGGGCAGCCGAAGTTCTGGCAGCATTACCCGGATCAGGATGCACGCGATCCACGGACCAGGTCCCGATGGTATTACCATGTCCATGCTGCGAACGACCGCGACGGTGCAGAGCACGGACATTTTCACCTGTTCCTCCATCGCACGCAGATGGCGGATGGTGGTGAGCCTCTTGCCACCCCCGCAAAGGGCGAGGACGCGCCAGCGCACGTGGTCCATATCGCCGGACTCTCGATCGACCAGCAGGGGGTTCCCCTGTCCTGGTTCGTCACCAACAGGTGGGTCACCGACGAATTCCTCTATCCGGCCAACGAGATTATCGCGCGGCTCGATCAATACGACGTGGATTGCACGCCGGAAGATGGCCTGACCAATCGCCTGCTGACCGCGATGGTCGCTTTGTATCGCGAAGAACTTGCAGACCTTCTTCGCAAGCGTGACGCCGAGATCGCCCGGCTTGCGGAAATCGACGGACGCCAAGCACTGGAGGCGGGCCATGCAGTGCTCGCCTCCTGCCCTATCGATCTTGACGAGAAAATCAGCGCAGTCTTAGCCTGACTACCACCTGCACTGCGCTCTATCCCTTGGGTTCGCTCCACGCGTGAGAAGCGAAAGCGTCGTCCACTTCGGTTTGGAACAGGTGATTGCTGTAGTTCGAGATCGCCTTGGTGCTGATGGCGAGCACGATGGCGAGGATCTGCACATCGTTGTATCCTGCGGAAAGGAATTTCTTCGACTGGGCGGCTGTCGGGTTCCCGCGGCTTTCCAACATGGTCCGGGTGAATTCCCGCAGGGCTTCGAGCCGTTCATCGGATATCGGCCGGTCTTCGCGGATGGCCTCGGTCGCTTCTGTCGGAACACCCGACGCTGTATCGGCCAGCATGCTGTGGGCGGCCATGCAATAATGACAGGAATTCGCACGGCTAATTGTCAGATAGACGATCTCTTGCTCGACTGGCGTGAAGCCTGACTCGTTGCGGAACCTGTCGTAGCCGAAGCTGTAGGTAGCCAGCAGCGCAGGCAGATTGGCCATTGCGGCATACATGTTGGGAACCATGCCCATCGCGCTCTCGGCGTCACGAAGCGGCTGGCTGACAGCCTCATCGGTATCATTCTTGCTGCGCAGGGGGAGGTCGATCTCGTAGGTCTGGGACATCGGCACTTGCTCCATCTAAATTTCTGTCGAACCCGCGGGCGGACAGCGTCAGCGATACTCGGGATTGGGGTGATCGAAGCGGCAACCGTCGTCCCAGGCGGTTCTCTGGTTGCCTGGGGTCGGAAATCCTCCATCGCGTTTAAGCATGGCCGCCATGTGCATGAGGTTCCACGCCATGAAGGTCGTGTTGCGGCAGGTGAACTCGTTATCGAGACCGACCTTGCCTTCGTCGCCATACGATGGCCCCGGTCCCGCCTCTCCGATCCATCCGGCATCGGCCTGGGGAGGAATGGTGTAGCCAAGGTGTTGGAGCGAGTAGAGGATGTTCATCGCACAATGCTTGATGCCGTCCTCGTTGCCGGTGATCACGCAGCCGCCTGCGCGCCCGTAATACAGGTATTGACCCTTCTCGTTGGTTTGTCCCGAGTAACTGTAGAGCCGTTCTATCGCGCGAGTGCAGATCGACGATTTCTCGCCCAGCCATATCGGTGTGCCGACGACGAGAATGTCTGCGGCAAGCACCTTCTTCTGGATTTCGGGCCAGTCGTCCCGCTCGAAGCCATGCTCTGTCATGTCCGGCTGGACGCCGGGGGCGATGTCGAAATCGGCAAGCCGGAGCGTCTCGGTCGAAACGCTGTTCTGCTCCATGATCGCGATCGCATTGTCCATCAGGAGCTGTGTGTGCGATTGCTCAGCCGACCGCTTCAGGCTGCCGTTCAGGAACAGCGCGGACAATTTCAGATCGGCGAAGTGCGCTTCGCCGGTCATGCTCGATGCGGGGAGATTGGGTTGACCATGTATCTTCCTTCGTTCGCCGGGCGAAGAAAGTTACACTGGCGTTGCCCTCGATCTGGTCCCTGAACCAAGGGCCGCAAAACGCAGCGTCAACCCTTCCGAATACCCCAGAGATCGGCCAGCCTTGTGTAACTAGGCTCACCCTCGTGCGGATCGTCCGTGGTGCCACCCATGCGCGCAAGGCGGGCGTCTATCTCGGCCTGGTCTGCCTCTAGCGGGTTGGACTTGATGCCCGACCCTTCCACGATGCGGTTCATGAAATTGAACAGCGCGCATACGCTCACCGCGTCGAACAGGGCCTTTTCGTCCCAGCCGGCGGCATAGACCCGGTCTGCGTCGGCCTGAGCCATCATGGCCGGTGTGCGGGTCAGTTTGCCCACATACGCAAGCAACGGCTTGAGTTTCTCGTCGATCGCGCTCGATTCCAAATCGGCCATCAGTCCTTCGAAAACGTCGGCATCGATACCGAAGGCACGGGCGGCCACCACGTGCGCGCCGTGGCAATAGGTGCAGGCATTGATCCCTGACACGTAGGCCGCGATCAGTTCGCGCTCAGCGACGGTGAGCGGCGACCGGTCTCGTAGAAGCCGGTCATGATATTCCAGAAGCGGCATGACCGTATGCGGAAAGCGTTTGAAAACCTTGTCGAGCGCCGGCTCGCCTTCGATGGATGGGAATACGGGCATGAAACTCTCCTTCTCTCGATCCCATGAACATGCGCGCCACGCGGACCGCAATCAAAAGCGTGTCGTGAACGCAACAAGCCAGTCGGGCAACAGGTCGAGGATGAAGGCTTCGAGCTGCTTGTCCAGACCCGTCAGCACCAGCAGGCCGACGAGCACGAGAACGATCCCGAACACCGGTTTGGCATATCGTGCCACCGACTGGAGGCGCTTGCCGTTCCATCCTACGGCCTTGCGCGAAGCATAGGCGAACAGGACGATGGATATACCCACGCCGATGGCAAAGGTTAGAAAGACCGTGAAGGCCTGAAACAGGTCTTCGCCCTGGCTGGCAGCGGCAATCGCTGCCCCCAGCGTAGGGCCTACGCAAGGCGTCCATACCAGACCGAGCAACAATCCGACGAGAAACTGACCACCAAGCCCGTCACCGCTGACCTTGCCCAGCGCCTGGTTTGCCCGATTGGTCAGAGGGGCCGCGAATGCCGTCAGCGCGGCTTGCGCCCTGGGTATCAGCAGCACCAGACCGGCGATGAGCAGCACCGCGCCCGCAAACATCCTGATACCGCGTTCATCGATGCCGAGCTGGAAGCCGAAAGCGATGACGATGAAACCGAAGATGGTGAAAGACAGGCCAAGGCCAGTCGCCAGCGCCAGCGGTCCGTGCCGGTGCTTACCCAGCGAGGATGCCACCAGGATCGGGATCAGCGGCAGGACACAAGGGTTGAGTATGGTGACCAGCCCGGCCACGAAGGCCAGTGCATATTCGCCGCCCATGAGAATTCCTTCAGATAAGCTGCAAATCACACACCGGCGATGATCGCCGAGCGCAGCCTTTCAGGGTCGGTTTCGGCGATGCTGCGCGCGGTCTCCTGCTCTCCCTGGAAGACGACGATCGTTGATTGGCGCGGAATGCGATGCTCTTCGAGGAAACCCTTCTGGGTATCGAAATCGAGCTTCATGAAGACAACATCACCCATCTCCGGATCGTCGCGCATATCATCGAGGATCGGGGCCTGCGCCTTGCATGTCGGACACCAGGTGGCGTTCACGTCGACGAGGATGGTTTCGCCGTCCTGCTGTGCGCGGGCAAAGGTGGCGGGATCGTAATCGATCCATTCAGCCACCGGGATTTCCGCAGTCTCGCCGGCGTCGGATAGCTGGGACTGTGCTTGCGGAGACGAGGCTTCGCTCTCGCAGGCTGCGAGAGCAAGAACAGCGGCAAAAGCGGTAGACAGCGCAAGGAACCGATTCACGGACATAGACAATTCTCCTTTGAAGAGACGGATTCGACCAGCCCAGGAGCCAGGTTACACACGAGTGGAGAAAAATCGTCTCGAGCGCGGTTTATCCGCCGCCACTCCTCTGCAGTGCCTTGGCTGCACTGTAACTGGCGACGAGATAGGGCACGGCGAAGTTGAGAACGATTCTTGGCCAGTCTATCTCGGAGCCATTCCAGACTGCCTCACCCTGATTGATCAGATTGAGGCAACTGCCAACGACCAGCGAGATCTTCGAGGCATTTGCAACCACCGCTCGCGAGGCGACGAGCGTGAGAAATCGGGGTCGCATTCTCGCTTCTTCCGCATTAGCAGATCGCATCGATCACCAACGGATCAGGTGAGGGACAGTCAGCCGGCCGACAAGCGCGCAGGTTACCACCACCGCGCTATGCCAAAGGCCAATATGGACGATGTCGCTGTAGGTGCAGTGAAAGGAATAAGCGAAAATCCCGAAACTGCCCGCCGCGATGCCGGTCACGAGCCCGGCGCTTTCCGGTGAGGTCGGCGCGCCGCGTCGGAGCCACCAGGTCAGCCCGGCAAATGACAGGGCGGCGAGGCCACTGGCGGCCAGCAGGCAATTGAGCCCGTGAGCAGGTGTGCTTCTTGCCAGCGCTGCATCGCCGCCGATCAGGACCATTACGGCTGCGGCAGCCGGAAGCAGCGCCACCATAATCGCAGCCCATACCCAGCCCGAATGATTGCTACCTACCTGAGGGCGGGCCATCATCACGACGGTGACCGACGCTGCCAGCCCAAGCACCAGGAACAAGCCGGTTGCGAGCAAAAAGACAGGTTGCGCCAACGCGCTTGAGACGTCGGGACGGATGCCCGCGAGGAGGAAGACTGACCCGACCGTCAGCGCCAGCGCCCCCAGCGTCACGGCTATCCCCTGGCGCAGGCGCAGAGGATTGACGGGCTCCAGTCCATCAACCAGTTCTGCGATCAGACTTTCGGTATTGCGTGCCATATTATCATGCCTTCTCGATCATCGCGGACATCTTGCGGATGCCGCGATGAATATTGACTTTAATCAGGGATTCGCTTTGCCCGGTGAGTTCCGAAGCCTCCGCGACGGAAAGCCCCTCGATCTTGACCAGTTTGATTGCATTGGCCTGCTTCTCGGGAAGTTGCGCAAACAAGCTCTCCAGACTGATGCGTGCTGCCACCGCTTCTTCCTCGGCCGGGCTCGTCAGCGCTTCAGGCAATTCGTCTTCCTTGCGGCGATAGATCCGCCGCAGTTGATCGACCCAGCGATAGCGCGCAATGGCCGCCAGCCAGGGCAGAAACGCCCTTGAACTGTCCCATGTCGCCAGCTTCTGGTGCAGGGCCAAAAGGGTTTCCTGCACCAGGTCTTCCAGCATGTTAGGCGGAACACGTCGCGAGTAGTAGGACCTGAGCCAGCCCCGGCATTCGGCCAGCAGCGTGGCATAGGCCTGCCTGTCGCCCGTTTGCGCCATCGCCATCAATCTGGCCAGAGAGGCTTCGTCCGATTTCATGGCCGCATCATGCTCGCCAATGGCTTGTCCAGCGACAGCGATCCCCCACCACGCACGATCAGCACAAGCGCCATCGCTACCCACAGCGCGTGCACTTGCCACCAGGCTTCTGGATAGACGAACAGCTGGATGACCATCGTCATCCCCAGCAGGGCGAGCGCCGAGAGCCGCGTGAAGAGACCCAGCACAAGCATGATTGGAAACAGATGTTCGGACCAGGTGGCCATTACAGCCGCGAGATCCGGCGGCAAGGGAACACCGGAATATTCCTCCTCGAACAGGAAAGTCGTCGTGTCGCTGATCGAAAGCCAGCTACCCTCTTCTACCTTGGTTCGCCCCGAACGCCAGAATATCCCTGCTAGGACAATCCGGGTGAACAGCAGCGTCAGATCCATCGGCCAGCGGCTTTCGAGCCAGCGCGTCGCCGTATCGTAAATTCCAAGGATACGCATCATTCCCTCACCTCCCGCAATGCCCCGGCTTCGATCAGCGCAATCAGCGCCTGCATCGGGGCATCGGGCAAACAATCTGGAATGCTTCCCGGTTCGTCGGTGACGGCAAGGAGGTTACCGATACTGGCCGGAAAATCTGCTTTGACCAGGATCGAGCGCATGGCAGCGGTTACCGGAAGAATACGCACCTGATCTTCGGGACGAACGAGCAGGAGCCATTCGGCATCGCTCATGTCGGACAATGCATTTCCCACCGCGCCGCGAATATGGTCATCAAGAGGCGCGAGCCGCGTCGCCGGGTGTCGTTGAAGCACGATCTGAGGCAATTCCTGGGGCCGGATGCCAGCCAGATCGGCAAGAACCAGAGAACGGACATCTGGCGCGCGAAAGGCCTCCAGCCAGAGCCAGTCGAATTGGGCGAGAGCCGAAGCGAAGGCTGCTTCCGGAATGCACGAAAGATACCGGGGAAACTCTCTGCCAATCACAGCAAGTGCTACCCGGACAGCCTCGGCGCGCAAGAGAAACCCTCGCGAATGGCGGTTGAATTCCGCGTGGCCGAGAAGAGCCAACACGCGCGGGAAACTTTCTTCCAACGCAACCAGCCGTGCATGGGATATCGTGTTCGCGTGGACTTTCATCCCCGCGATGATACGGGAAGCTGGTCCAGCAAAGAGGCCCGGTGGCAAATGCACAGGTCCCTCGTCGATGGCTAGCATCATGGCGCGCTGCGCCTGCTCAAGCGATGACACGAGCAATCTCCGGGGCCGTATTCCTGCCCGCATCTTGCAGATGGGCTCGCGCGGTGTTCGCTTCCTCCATCAGCACTGAGTAATCGGGAACATCGGTGTCCCATTCAATAAGGACAGGTTTAGGCCCTGCGCGCGCGATGAATCGGGCAAACAGGTTCCATGTCACCTCTGATACCGGCGAGCCATGATCGTCGATCAGCAAGGCACCATCGTCCCGCTCTTCGCGGGCGTGGCCGGCAAGGTGAATTTCTCCTACCAGCGCGGGATCGAAAGCATCGATCAGGGCCTCTGCGTTGAAACCTAGGTTGGTTGCGGAGACTTCGATGTTGTTGATGTCTAGCAGGATCTGGCAGCCGCTGCGCTCGCAAAGCAGATGAAGGAAATCCACCTCGTCCATCTCTTCGTGGGCGAAGGCCAGATAGCGGGAAGGGTTCTCGATCAGTATCCTGCGGCCAAGGCGATCCTGAACCCTGCCGACCTGGTCCACGAAGTGCGCAAGCGCCTCTTCCGTGTAGGGCAAAGGCAGCAGATCGGGGTAGCGGTTGTTCGCGCTGCTGCTCCAACTCAGATGGTCGGAAACGAGGGCCGGGTTGTATCGATCACAAAGCGCGGCAAGCCGCTCCAGCTCGCCACGATTTAAGCCCTCTGCACTGCCCAATGACAATCCGACGGAGTGGAAGCTGATCGGGGCATGCTCGCTGATCGCCGAGAGCCAGCGATGTGGCGCGCCTCCGTCGCAGAAATAGTTCTGCGGGTGAACCTCCAGCCAGTCTGGCGAAGAGCCCGAAGCAGGAATGCTGGCTGACACCGATTGAAGAACGACACCGTAGTGTTGGGGCTTCAATCCGATCCCCACGCCTGATGGGGGAAGGTCGGCGAGGTAGTTCATGTCAGCCAGCATCCGTTTGGCCATGGAGGTCAGCCCTCCGCGACGACCGGGGGATCATTGTCGTCGACGGCCACGAGGGAACCACCTTGCTCTTCGCAGGTGCCTTCCTCGACATAATTCCAGGCGTTGCCCTGGTAATCCACGGTGGACGTTCCGGCGCACGTCGTGCCCGGTCCGGCCGCGCAGTCGTTCTGCCCGGCCAGCGCGATGCCGTAGCATTTGTCCTGGACCACCACCTCGGTTGTCGCAGCGGCGCTTTCGGCGGCGGACGATTGGGCCTCACCGCCACTACTGCCGCCGCTGCCGCACGCTGCCAGCGCGGCTGCGCCCGAAAGGACGATGGCCCACCGCTGGGCATGCGAGCCCTGCGTCTTCGCGTTGGTGATGTTAGCAAGCATCAGCCACGCCTCGGAACCGGACGGGCGTTGCCTTCGCGCGGAGTCAGCGAACCGCCCATGTCCACGCAGGTGCCGGCATCGACGAGCTTCCAGGCGTTGCCCTGGTAATCGACCGTGGACGTGCCGGCACATGTCGTGCCCGGGCCTGCGGCACAGTCGTTCTGACCCGCCAGCGCCACACCGTAACACCGTTCCTTCGGCTTATTGTTGTCGGCAGCACCGGCGTGGCTGGCCGCCATCATGGCGAGGCCCGCCAGCGCGGCGGTGGAAATCGTGCTTCTCTTCATCTGATCTGCTCCTGTTCAATGTGACGCCAATCGCGCGTTCACACCTTCGGGTTCGCAGGACATCATCCGATTGTTACAGGACAGCTCCCGATTTCTGGCGGATACCTGATCGGGACGGCAACTCGGGAAGCATGGCAGTTCGCGAAGTCTTCGGGTCTAGAACATCTTGACCTGCTCCAGGCATTCTTCGAAGACTTGTCGCTGGGCAGCTAACCAAACAATCGACATTGCGTCCTACAGCTGCCCTCAGCGTTTGTCTGAACGAACGGCAGCTTTCGGCAAAGTCTCGTGACTACCCAAATGTCCGAGATTGGGGCAACTAGCGGACATCGGTCTTGACTGGTTTCCCGGGGGCAAAGATGCATTCTCGAGTCCCTAAAAAGGCATCAAACCAATGCATTAAGTGGAATTTGCGGGCCTTTTGCGGGCTTCTCGCGCAACCCGAATTTCCTAAGTGTATGAAATTACGAAGGAAAATGGTAAGAGTGCGATGCCTCTTCTGGGCACCATTACTCTCGATTTATCGCTTAATTTCAACTCCTTTAAGGGATGGTCGGTTTCCGGCCCACCTTTCAGGCTACCCCGACTTCTGCGCTGCCTTGGGCCTTTATGCTCTCGAGCACGATGGCGCCGTGGGAAGCGGAACCTCCCAAAGCGGGGATGCCTGCAAAGGCACGATCGCGGCTTGACCACGCCTCCGCTAGTCTCCAGCATCGGTTGCAAACAGCCACTTGTGGGAGAGAGACGTGAGCGAAGAAGCACAGGGCCAGGACGTGCTGACCGAAGTCGAGGATGGCGTGCTCGTCATCACGATCAACCGCCCGGATGCCAGGAACGCGATGAACAAGGCCGCGGCCGAAGGTATCGCGGCGGCGCTCGACCGGCTCGACGATGAGGACGATCTGCGGGTTGCGATCCTGACCGGTGCGGGCGGTACGTTCTGTTCGGGAATGGACCTCAAAGGCTTCCTGCACGGCGAAAGCCCGATCGTGGAAGGGCGCGGATTTGGCGGGCTGACCCAGAAATCCCCCGCCAAGCCGATCATCGCGGCGGTAGAGGGCTACGCGCTTGCCGGTGGGCTCGAACTGATGATCTCGTGCGATCTGGTGGTGGCCGGCAAGGCCGCGAAATTCGGCATCCCCGAGGCCAAGCGCGGGCTGGTTGCGGCAGGCGGCGGGCTGCTGAAGCTGCCCGAGCAAATCCCGTACAAGGTCGCGATGGAACTGGCGCTGACGGGCGAGATGATCGATGCGGCCCGCGCCTACGAGCTGGGCCTGATCAACCGCGTGGCCGAGGGTTCGGCGATGGACGCGGCGATGGAACTGGCGCGCGCGATCACCGCGAACGGGCCGCTGGCGGTGAAGGTTTCCAAGCAGATCATCGAGGATTCGCGCGGGTGGGACCGGGCGTCGCGGTGGGACGAACAGGCGAAGCTGATGCCGCAGATCTTCATGAGCGAGGACGCGCGCGAAGGCGCGGCCGCCTTTGCCGAAAAGCGCGCGCCCAACTGGAAGGGCAAATAGTGTCGCAGGCAGGCGCCGGCCCGCTCTCGGGCCTGCGGATCGTCGAGTTCGCGGGTATCGGGCCGGGTCCGTTTTGCGGCATGATGCTGGCCGATCACGGCGCGCAGGTGATCCGGGTGGACCGCAAGGGCGCACCGCCGGGGCTGCTGGGGCGCAAGGATGTGCTGGCCCGCGGGCGCAGGTCCATCGCACTCGACCTCAAGAGCGAGGCCGGGATCGCGGTCGCCCGCAAGCTGTGCGCCAGCGTCGATGGCCTGATCGAGGGGTTTCGCCCCGGCGTGATGGAGCGGCTGGGCCTGGGGCCGGACGTGCTGCTGGGCGACAATCCGAAGCTGGTTTACGGCCGCATGACCGGCTGGGGGCAGACCGGCCCCTACGCGCCCTACGCGGGGCACGACATCAACTACATCGCGCTGGCGGGCGCACTCGCGCATTTCGGGCGCGCGGGTGAAAAGCCGACGCCGCCGATCAATCTGGTCGGCGATTTCGGGGGCGGGGGCATGATGCTCGCCTTCGGGATGGTCGCGGCCCTGCTCAACGTGGCGCGCGGCGGTGAGGGCCAGGTCGTCGATGCGGCGATGACGGATGGTACCGCGGTGCTGATGGGCATGGTCCACGGTTTCCGCAACGCAGGCATGTGGAGCGATCAGCAGGGCGCAAACCTGCTCGACACCGGGGCGCATTTCTACGACACGTACGAGACCGCGGACGGCAAGTTCGTCAGCATCGGCAGCATCGAACCGCAGTTCTATAACGAGCTGTGCGCGCGGGTAGGACTGGCCGAGGACCCCGAGTTCGATGGCCAGATGAACGCGGCGCAGTGGCCGCAGCTGAAGGACAAGCTGGCCGCGATTTTCCGGCAGAAGACGCGCGACGAGTGGGATGCGATGCTGGAGCACACCGATGTCTGCTACGCGCCGGTGTTGAGCATGGCCGAGGCGCAGGCGCATCCGCACATGCGGGCGCGCGAGGCGTTCGTCGATGTGGGCGGAGATCCGCAACCCGCCCCGGCGCCGCGCTATTCGCAGACCGGCACCGCCAGGCCCGCGCCCGCGCCCGATTCCGGCGCCGACACAATGGCGATCCTTGCCGATCTTGGCATGAATGAGCGCGAGATCGCGCAGCTGCGCGAGGACGGGACGATCGCCTGACTCGCTAATGCATTGCGAAGAGCAACTGGTTTGCTAGGCTCGCCCGCAAAACAGACCTTTGGAGAGGATCGACCATGCCCGTAATCGACGTGCCAAGCCCCGCATTCATGGATGACGAGGAGATTTCGATCTTCGCCGATGCGGTGGGCAAGTTCTACGCCAAGCACGCCCCGGAAAAGCGCGTTCTGCAATGGCGCGAAGACGGCCAGGTGGAACGCGAGTTCTGGCGCGAAGCGGGCGAGGCGGGCCTGCTGGGCGCATCCGTGCCCGAGGAATATGGCGGCCACGGCGGCGATTTCCGGCACGAAATGGTGGTGATCGACCAGCAGGGGCAGCACAATGTCGATGGCTTCGCCGCCAGCCTGCACAATACCATCATCCTGCCCTACCTCGTGCGCCACGGCACCGAGGAGCAGAAGAAGAAATACCTGCCAAAGCTGGTTTCGGGTGAACTGGTCAGCGCGATCGCGATGACCGAACCGGGTGTGGGCAGCGACCTGCAGTCGATCACTACGACCGCGCTGAAGGACGGCAACGGCTACCGCATCAACGGTGCGAAGACCTACATCTCCAACGGTCAGATCGCGGATTTCATCATCGTGGTCGCCAAGACCGACCCGAACGAGCGGGCCAAGGGCATCTCGCTGATGCTGCTGGAGACCGAGGGCGCGGAGGGTTTCCAGCGCGGCAAGAAGCTCGACAAGATCGGGCTCGATGCGCAGGACACCAGCGAATTGTTCTTCGACGACGTGTTCGTGCCGGGCGATGCGGTGCTGGGCGGGGAAGAGGGCAAGGGCTTCTACCAGCTGATGGGCGAGCTGCCGCAGGAACGCCTGATCATCGCGATGGGCGCGATCAGCACGATCGAGCGCGCGCTGGAAGAAACCGTCGCCTTCACCAAGGATCGCAAGGCTTTCGGCAAGACGATCTGGGATTTCCAGAACACCCAGTTCACGCTCGCCGACCTGAAGGCGCGCGGCACCGCGGCAAAGATCTTCGTCAATGACTGCATCGCCAAGCACCTCGAAGGCAAGCTCGACGTGCCGACGGCGTGCATGGCGAAATACTGGGTGACCGAGCTGCAGGGCGAAGTGGTCGACAAGTGCCTGCAGCTGCACGGCGGCAGCGGCTACATCAACGATTATCCCATCGCGCGAATGTATCGCGACAGCCGGATCACCCGCATCTTCGGCGGATCGAACGAGATCATGAAAATGGTGATCGCGCGCAGCATGTAAGGCGTCGCGGGCAGGCCCCGCAAACCGAACCTCCGGCGCCGTTAACTTGTTGCGGCGGGCGTGTCCCAGGATTGGGACGGGGCCTCCGGCGCGCTTGCCGGGGGCCTTTCTTCTGGCATTCACAGGGCCGGGTCGCACCGAATTACACCGAGTCAGGAGCACAGCACTATGGCCGTGATCGCCGTTTACAGCATGAAGGGTGGGGTCGGGAAAACGACCATAGCGGTCGACCTGGCATGGCGCTTTTCGCAGACCGGCGGCCACAACACGCTGCTGTACGATCTCGATCCGCAGGGCGGGTCGGGCTTCCTGCTGGGCCATGAAGAGCGCAAGCTGCAGCGCGCCGTCTCAGCCTTCCATCACAACCGCGCTCCGCGCGACCTGATCGAACCGACGCGCTATGATGGCCTGTCGCTGATCGGGGCGGACCAGAGCCTGCGCGACCTGCCCGTGCAGCTGGCGCGCATCGGCAGCAGGAAGCGGCTGGCGCAGATGCTCAATTTCATGAAGGGCGAATATTCGCGCATCGTGCTCGACTGCCCGCCGATGATCAACGAGGTGAGCGAACAGATCATGGAAGCGGCTGACCTGATCGTGGTCCCGCTGCCCGCATCGCCGCTGGCCGCGCGCGCGTTCGGCTTCATTTGCAAGGAACTGGCCAAGAACCCAGGCCATCCGCCGGTTTTGCCGGTGCTTTCGATGTACGACAAGCGGCGCAAGCTGCACCGCTGGGTGCGCGAGAACGCGGGCGCCAACTGGCCGGTCATCCCGCAAAGCTCGCATGTCGAGCAGGTGGCCGTGCGGCGCGAACCGATCGCCGCCTTTGCCAACTGGTCACCTGCATCCAAGGGGTTCGAGCATCTGCATGCGGCGCTGGAAGCGAAGCTTGCCCAGATGGGCCTGGCCGGTACGCCGGGTGGCGGCCAGCGTGCCCTGCCTCGTCCCCAGGCCGAACCCGCCGCGACGCCTGCCAGCGAAAGCGCGCGCGTGGTCCCGATTCGTGAAAGCGCCCCCGCCCGGCAGGCCGCGCCGAACGGCGGTCGACAGGCCGACAGGCCCGATGCCCTGCGCGTGCCGCCGCCCGCGGATGACGGCCTTTCGCGGCGCGCTTTCAGCTTCTAGCAGCCGCCTTTCGCGCCCGCTGGTTGTCGGCACCGGCCGGTATGCGCTGAGGAAACTTGTCATTCATCCCGGTACGCCTACATTCCAGCGGGAAAGGACGCGTATTTCCATGAGTGATCAGAAGACGCCTGACGGGCAGGGCCCCAACGGCAGCAACGGCCCGGGTGGACCGGGCGGACCGAATCCCTGGATTCGCAGCCTTATGATCTGGGGCGGCATCTTCGTCGCCCTGCTGCTTGCCGTGTCGATGTTCGGCGGTAGCACGCAGAATTCGGGCGATGTGATCAGTTATTCCGATTTCCGCGACCGGGTCGAAAACGGCACGGTGAAAGAGGTGCAGATCGCCGACGACCGGATCACCGGTACGCTTACCGACGACAAGCCTTTCTCCACCATTCCCGTGGGCAGCGATACCGGGCTGACCCAGCTGCTCGACGATAATGGCGTGACCTATTCGGGCAAGGCGGTGGAGCAGATGAACATCCTGTGGGTGATCCTGCTGCAATCCCTGCCGTTCCTGCTGATCCTCGGCATCGCGTTCTTCGCGCTGCGCCAGGTGCAGAAGAACGGCGGCGCGGGCGGCGCAATGGGCTTCGGCAAGTCCAAGGCCAAGATGCTGACCGAAAAGCAGGGGCGGGTGACGTTCAACGACGTCGCCGGGATCGACGAAGCGCGCGAAGAGCTGGAAGAGATCGTCGAGTTTCTGAAAGACCCGCAGCGGTTCTCCAAACTGGGTGGCACGATCCCCAAGGGCGCGCTGCTGGTCGGTTCGCCCGGTACGGGTAAGACGCTGCTGGCCCGCGCGATCGCGGGTGAGGCGGGCGTGCCCTTCTTCACCATCTCCGGCTCCGACTTCGTCGAGATGTTCGTGGGTGTCGGTGCGTCTCGCGTGCGCGACATGTTCGAACAGGCGAAGAAGAACGCACCGTGCATCCTGTTCATCGACGAAATCGACGCGGTCGGCCGCAGCCGTGGCCATGGCCTCGGCAATTCGAACGACGAGCGCGAGCAGACGCTCAACCAGCTGCTGGTCGAAATGGACGGCTTCGAAGCCAACGAAGGCATCATCATCATCGCGGCGACCAACCGCCCCGACGTGCTCGACCCCGCGCTGCTGCGCCCGGGCCGGTTCGACCGTCAGGTCGTTGTGCCCGTGCCCGACATCGACGGGCGCGAGAAGATTCTCGACGTGCACATGAAGAAGGTGCCGCTGGCGCCCGACGTGAATCCGCGCACCATCGCGCGCGGCACGCCCGGCTTCTCCGGCGCGGATCTCGCCAACCTCGTGAACGAAGCAGCTTTGCTTGCGGCACGCCGCAACAAGCGCCTCGTCGCGATGCAGGAATTCGAGGACGCGAAGGACAAGGTGATGATGGGCGCCGAACGGCGCAGCATGGTGATGACCGACGACGAGAAGAAGATGACCGCCTACCACGAGGCCGGTCACGCTCTGGTCAGTCTGAACGAACCGGCATCGGACCCGATCCACAAGGCCACCATCATCCCTCGCGGCCGTGCGCTGGGCATGGTGATGCGCCTGCCCGAGCGGGACAATTACTCGTACCACCGCGACAAGATGCACGCGAACCTCGCCGTCGCCATGGGTGGCCGCGTGGCCGAGGAAATCATCTTTGGGCACGACAAGGTTTCCAGCGGTGCCTCTTCGGATATCCAGTACGCCACCGATCTGGCGCGCAACATGGTCACCAAGTGGGGGATGAGCGACAAGCTTGGTCCGCTGCAATACGAGGCCAGCCAGGAAGGCTACCTCGGCATGGGTCAGACGCAGCGCACGATGGGTGGTGCGGAAACCAACAAGCTGATCGATGCGGAGATCAAGTCGCTGGTCGAAGGCGGCCTCAAGCGCGCGACCGACATCCTGACCGATCAGGAAGACAAGCTGCACCTTCTCGCGCAGGCAATGCTCGAATTCGAGACGCTGACCGGTGACGAGATCGACCAGCTTCTGAAGGACGGCAAGCTCGACCGGCCCGACGCACCCAACGGCCCGGCCAAGCCGCGTTCGCTGGGCGGATCGTCGGTCCCCAAGGCGGGCAAGCGGTTCGGCGGCGCCGAAGACAAGGGGGGCGGCGCGGCCCCGCAGGGCGCGTAGCAGGGAACCGCAGGCGCGCCCCGGCGGTTATCAGGGCGGATTAACCATGGGAGACCCCACGATGAAACGCCCGACCACCGCTCTGTTCTTGGCCCTCGGTGCCGCCTCGCTGGGTCTCTCTGCCTGTTCGGAGCAGACGCAGCAGGATGGCGAGGCCTTCGTCGAAGGCGCGGCCGAAGATACCGCCGCCAATGCCGAAGTCGTGCAGGAAAAGGTCGAGGACGCAGCCATCGTGGCGAGCGACAAGGTCAGCGAAGGCGCGGCCGACCTGCGCGACGAGATGGCCAAGGACGAAGCCTCCGAACCGCAGACCGACGAACAGCTGGACGGCACCGACTAAAGCGCCGCGCGTGGGCGTTCGCATCGCCCCGCGCCACCCGCAGGTCCATCGCATCTGCGAAACGTAATCCTCCCGCTGCCCGTCGGGCGAGCGGCGGCTCAGCCTGCCCGCCGTCGCCCTAGGGCAGGATCGCGAGATGGATCAGCAGCTTGCGCGCAAAGATCAGCCCCACGGTCAGGATCACCAGGATCGGGGCGAGCCGCAACAGAGTGGCGGTGCGATCCAGCCGCGCATGGTCCTGCAGCACCCACGCATTCAGCACCAGTATCGCGCTGACCAGCGGGGCGAGCACGAAGGGCGCGTTTGCTCCCAGTTCGTAGATTGCCAGCGCCAGCGCGATCAGCGCGGCAGACCCGCCAAGCGCGGTCGCGCCATACAGGAACGCCCAGCGCGGATGCCGGCCCTCCATGCGCGGGCAGGAAATCCGCGCGGCCAGTGCGCCCAGCGGCAATAGCAGCCAGCCAAGCACCCACAGCTTGCCCAGGAAGGCGAGCACCGCCGCCGCCCCGCCTTCGGTCTGCAGGCTTTCCGCTGTCGTGCCCTCTCCACGGCGCCAGGCGAGGCCCGCCTGTTCGACGAAAAAGGCAGCGGACTGCGCGCGTTCGCGGCGTTGCAGCGCACCCGGTTCGTCGCTGCCAGTATCGTCGGCTTCGCGCGCATCGGTGTCGACAGCGGGAATGCCGCCATCGTCCGCAGGGTCGGTCACTTCGGCCAGCGCGCCGGTCGCGGCGGAAAGCGCGCTGTCTATCGCGCGGTTCTGCCCGATCGCTCCATTTGGCTCAGCGGCAATGTCGATCAGCAGCAGCAAGGCCATTCCGGCAAGGAAAATGGCCAGCGCACGCTGCGCCGGATCGGCAAACGAGGCGGCTGGCATGCTCCAGCGCGCTGGCGGGGGCGCAGCCGGCGGAGCGGGGGAGGACGGGTCGGGATCGGCCATTGCACCATTCCATACCGCAGCAACCGCCGATGGCCAGTGCCCATCTTGGAACACATCGCGAACATAAGGCGTTGATGGAGAAAGGAGACTTTCGATGGACCAGATTACCGAGCACCCCAAGGCAGAGCCGACATCGAATGCGGAGAAAGACCCCGAGAACTGGACGACGGGCGACGAAGCGATGACCGGCGCGCAGGCGAGCTATCTCAAGACGCTGGCGGAGGAGGCGGGCACGCCCGAAGCCTTCGATCCCGAGTTGACCAAGGCGGATGCCTCGCTTCGAATCGACGCTTTGCAGGAAAAGACGGGCCGCGGGGCCGCTTGACCGCGCTGCGGGCAGTGCCCGCTGCGTAGTGGAGCCAGAAACAGGAAACGGGGCGGCGCCTTATGAAGGCCCGCCCCGTTTCGGTATTCACTGGAGATCGCGTGTCCGCGATCAGCCGCGATAGATCAGCCGTCGTAATCGCCGCCGACCGAGGTCGAGCGGGTCGGCGTCGCAGCGGTCACCCGCAGGGCTTCGGCCGACTGGCTGAGCGAGCCGATTTCATCCACTTCGTCATCATCGTCCGGCAGGATCTTCTGCAGGTTGGTGACCATGCTTTCGTGGAGTTCCTTGGGCTTCACCGTCTGCTCGGCAATTTCGCGCAGCGCGACGACCGGGTTCTTGTCGCGGTCGCGATCCAGCGTGATTTCGGCACCGCCGGAGATCTCGCGGGCGCGTTCGGCTGCCAGCAACACGAGATCGAAACGGTTGGGAACCTTGTCGACGCAATCTTCAACGGTAACGCGCGCCATAGCTGAGGGCACTCCATACAGGCTGTAATTTCGGGATCAGACACCCCGTATAGGCGAGCCTGCGCCATTTTTCAACATAAACCGCGCCCGCAGGCGCGCCCGCCTAGTCTTCGCCGTAGTCCGAGTAGTCGCGATACGCGGGGCTGGTGAACTTGGTGTACTCGCCCTGGAAGTGCAGCCGCACATTGCCGGTGGAGCCGTGGCGCTGCTTGGCGACGATCAGCGTGGCCTTGCCCGCCAGCTCCAGCTGCTTTTCCTGCCATTGCTGGTACTTGAGCTTCGCATCCTCGGTGCTGGTATCGTCCGGAGTCTCCGGCTTGACCTGGTTGTGGTAATATTCGCCGCGATAGATGAACCACACCATGTCGGCGTCCTGTTCGATCGATCCCGATTCGCGCAGGTCGGACAATTGCGGTTTCTTGTCTTCGCGCTGCTCCACCGCGCGGCTCAGCTGCGACAGCGCGATCACCGGAACGCCGAGATCCTTTGCCAGCGTCTTCAGCCCTCGGCTGATCTCGGAAATCTCGTTGACGCGGTTGTCCTTGCTGCGCGCCGAACCCTGCAGCAGCTGCAGATAGTCGACGATGACCAGCCCGATGTCCTTTTTGCGCTTCAGGCGCCGTGCGCGCATCAGCAGCCCGTCGATGGTCAGAGCGGGCGTATCGTCGATGTACAGCGGCAGATCGGCGAGCCGCTGGCTCGCCTCGGACAGGCGCTGGAAACCGGCGGCCCCGCCGATATCGCCCGAGCGCAAGTCTTCCGACGAAATCTCCGCCTGTTCGGAGAGGATACGGGTGGCCAGCTGGTCGGCGCTCATTTCCAGGCTGAAGAAGGCGACCGGCGCGCCTCCCGAATCGGGCCCGCCATCGCGCTGCTGCTTCAGATGTTCGTAGGCGGTGTTGAACGCGATGTTGGTGACCAGCGAGGTCTTGCCCATGCCCGGACGCCCGGCGAGGATGATCAGGTCCGAATCGTGCAGGCCTGCGGTCTTCTCGTCGATCGTCGGCAGCCCGGTCGTGCGCCCCGACAGGCCGCGCCCCGAATTCATCGCCCTCTGCGCCTGCTTCAGCGCCTCCTTGGCCGCCATGCCGAAGGATTTGGCCGCGTTGCCGACATTCGTGCCCTCGGCAATGTCGAACAGCGCCTTTTCGGCGGTTTCGATCTGCTTGAGCGGTTCGACCGTTTCGGACGTGTCGAGCGCGTCGCTCACCAGCGTGCGGCCCACCGTCACCAGTTCGCGCAGCAGCGCGAGGTCGTAAATCTGCTCGGCCAGCTGGCGGGTGGCGAGCAGGCCGTGCCCGTCCGACGTCAGCCGCGCGAGATAGGTGGTCCCGCCCAGTTGTTCGAGATGCTCGTTGCCTTCGAAATAGGGCTTGAGCGTCACCGGGCTGGCGGTGGCTCCGCGTTCCATCATGGTCAGCACGCGTTCCATGATCAGGCGGTGCGCGGGGACGAAGAAATGCTCCGGCCGCAGCGGGTTGGGCAGTTCTTCGTACACCGAATTGTCGATCAGCACCGCGCCCAGAAACGCCGCCTCCGCCTCGACATTGGAAGGCAGCGCGCGGCCGCCTTCAGCGGATGATCCGGAATCGGTGTTCGTTACGGTCGGATTGAGCAAGAGAGTGTCTTCGGACATGGGGGGATCAATGTGCGAACCGCTGCCTTACCGCAAGCGGTCGCGCGCCTTGAGTCTTGCCCCCGGCCTGTGAATAGCGAGCACAAGCCGGACGCATCCGCTGCACAGAGCCCTTGCCCGGGCCATCCAATTTCTGCGAAGGCAACACGGGACACATGGCCGACCACCGCATCTCGAAAATCGATCTGGACGATTCGACGATCCTCTGGCGCAATGCCGATGTGGAGCAGGAACGGCGGGTGGCGATCTTCGACCTGATCGAGGAAAACACATTCAAGCCGGTCCGCTCCGCGGAAAAAGGCGCGACCGGGCCGTACGCGCTGGGCCTTTCGGTGCGCGACGACCGGCTGGCACTCGATATTGCGGACGCGGATGGCACGCAGCTGGAAACGATCCTGCTGGGGCTGGCGCGCTTCCGGCGGTCGATCCGCGACTATTTCGCCATCTGCGACAGCTATTACCAGGCGATCCGCAAGGCGACGCCGCAGGAAATCGAAACCATCGATATGGCCCGCAGGGGCGTGCACAACCGCGCCGCCGAGCTGCTGGTGGAGCGGCTGGAGGGTAAGGTCGAAACCGATTTCGCCACCGCGCGGCGGCTGTTCACGCTGATCTGCGTCCTGCACATCCGGGGCTGAGCATGGCGAAAAGATCACCCCGCCCGCTGTGGCTCAAGGCGCTGCTCGCCGTGCTGATCGTGGCCCCGCTGGGCGCCGCGCTCTGGCTGTATCTCGATCTGCAATCGTGGCGTCCGGCAGAAAGCGAGTTTCCCGAACAGGGCGTCGACCTGACGGGCGTGGAAGGCCGGGTCAATTTCACCGTGCTGAAGGGCGATGGGGCCGATTTCGTCTACCTTCCCGCGACGGCCGGGGAAAGCGAGCAGGCGGGCGATTTCACGCAGCATCTGGCAGAGGCGCGCGCGGCCGGGCTGGAGGTGGGCGCGATCCACCGGTTCGACCCCTGCGTGCCCGCCGATGGCCAGTCGGCCAATTTCGTCACCATGGTGCCGCGCGACGGCACGCTGCTGCCCCCGGCCATCGCGCTGGTCGATTCGGGGGAGGATTGCCTGGAAAAGGTCACCAGCGGGCAGGTGCGCAGCGAATTGACGATCCTCGCCAACCAGATCGAGGCGCACGCGGGCAAGCCTGCGATCCTCAAGGAATCACGCGACTTCGAGGCCGTGCATGGCGTCGCCGCGCGGATCGAGCGCAACCTGTGGCTGGTCCGCACGCGGCTGGAGCCGGAATATGGCGGCCGGCCGTGGCTGCTATGGACCGCAAACGAATCCTATCGGGGACCGGGCAGCGATATGGCGCTGGGCTGGGTGGTGGTGAGACCATGAGCGATGAAGAACTGATTGCCGCGGCACGCGACGCCGCGGCCAATGCCTACGCCCCCTATTCGGATTATCCGGTGGGCGCGGCGCTGCGCTTTGCCGACGGCGCCATCGTCACCGGCACCAATATCGAGAATGCGAGCTACGGCCTGTCGCTGTGCGCGGAAACGCTCGCGGTCTCGAAGGCGTTGGCCGAGGGGCGGCGCGGCGGGCTGGAGCGGATCGCGGTGGTCGGGCCGAAGGGCAAGGGCGGCGATGCGCCGATCACCCCTTGCGGCCGCTGTCGCCAGACGCTGAACGAGATCGCGCAGCTGGGCGGGACCGATCCGCTGGTGCTGTGCGTGGGCGCAAACGAGGTGCTGGAATTGCGCCTGTCCGAGCTGCTGCCGCACGGTTTCGGCCCGGCGCACCTGGATTAAGGCTCCTCCCCCCCGAAAAGGGGGAGGAGAAAGTCGGTCTTACCCCTCGTCGCTGTCCAGCCATTCGAGCAGTGCGCCAAGGCACTCGCGCGCCAGCATCTTGGACCGGTCGGGGCTCCAGCCCTGCAGGTCGTCGGGATAGTCCGCATTGTCCTTGAACGGCATTTCCAGCGTCATCGCGGTGGCGGCGTAGCGTTCTGCCACCTGATTTGTGCTGATCGCCAGATTGGCCTTGCCGGGTGCGGACTTGGGATAGCCCCTGGCGGTCTGGAAATCGGGGCTGCGGCGTTCGAGGATGCGCTGGTAGCGATAGAACCGATCGCCATGCTCGTCGCTCCAGCTTGGAATGCCTTCGAAGCCTGCCAGGAACACCGCGTCGATCGCCTCGTCGCCGTGTACGTCCATCGCGAAATGCACGCCGGTTTCGTCCATCGCGTTGCGGATGGCGAGCACTTCGGGCGAACGTTCGGCGCTGGGTTCGGCCCATTCGCGGTTGAGATTGACGCCCTTGGCATTGGTGCGCAGGTGGCCGCGCGCGCTGCCATCGGGGTTGCAATTGGGCACGATATGGAACCGGCATTTCTGGCGCAGCGCGCGGCCCAGCGTGTCCGAAGGATCGCACAGCACCTGCAGCGCGCCTTCCATCCACCATTCGGCCATGCTTTCGCCGGGATGCTGGCGGGCATAGAGCCAAACCTGCGTCTCGCCTTCGCCCATGGCGAGGCAATCGAGCGGCTGGCCGTCGAAGGTTTCGCCCAGCCGGCGGTGCGACACGCCTTCGGCGCTGGCGCATTCGGCGATCAGATCGTGATGCCGATCGATCGAGAACGGGGCGAAATAGGCGAACCACACCAGATCGCCCGCGGGCGTGTAACGGATGGTCAGCGTGCCGCCTTCCTCGTCCTTGTCGAAGGTCGATTCGGCGCGGCCCCAGAAATCACGGTCTTCCGAAACGCAGGCGTTATAGTCCGGCCAGCCGGCGGGATAGGCGCTGTCGTTCAGGCCGACGATTTTCAGCACCAGTTCGCGCCCGCCGCAATTTGCGACGCGGAAATGGAACCACTGCTTGAATTCGCTGTCTTTGTCGTTCTTCAGTCGCAGCATCGCGCTGGCCTGATGGACGGTCATCACGTCGATGCTGCCGCTGTCGAATCGGCTGTCGATGATGATGTTGCTCAAGGATTGACCTCCACTTCGATTGTTTCTCCATTATTCCCGGGAAAGCCGGTGAACAGCGCGTCTGCCAGCGCCTGGGCCGCCGGCCCGTTCTGCGCCAGCGGCGATTTTGTCGGCGCGTCGAGCCGTGCGCGGCCTTCCCACAGAACCTCGCCGCTGGTCTTGTCGCGCAGCGAGACGGACATTTGCGTGACCACGCGCTTGTCCGATCCGCCGCCCAGATTCAATCCCACGCCGACCCCCAGCCCGCTGCCATAGCGGCCGGTCGATCCGCCTGCGCCGACGCTGACCGGGCTACGGCGCCTGTCCGCTTCTAGCTGGCTGCGTTCTACCCGGACGCTGGCGATCTGCTGTGCGGTGGACCGCGCGTTCTCGCTGTAGCCATAGGACGCAAGAGCCTGGGCCACGGCTTGTTTGTAGGGTGCCAGCGCCAGCCCCTGCTCGGGCGAACCGGGCGCGGTTTCCACCATTAGCTGCCTGTCGCCCAGCTGTGCGCGTGCGTCGGGCGCGAGGAATCGCGTGACCTCAATGGGCCCCGCCGGGCGCACGGTGCTGCACGCGGCAATCGCGAGGGGGAGGGCAATGAGGGCGAAACGGGCGCGGGCCTTCATGGGGGAAGTCTTTCTGCTGGTGCGGTTCGTCTGCGTGCGGGAGGCGTGTTGCTGTAAGGAACGCGCGAGGGTGCGGTTCCGTGCCCCGAAGCCGCGCGAACAGCTTGACTTTTCGCCCGTGCAACATAAATGACCCTGCAATGCTACCGGCATCGGAGGCTCGCCTTCCGGTGCCGATTTATTTTGCAAGCATCAGGTTTTCTCAGGAAAAATACCATGAAGATTCGCAACAGCCTCAAGTCGCTCAAGAACCGTCACCGCGACAACCGCGTGATTCGCCGTCGCGGTCGGACCTATGTGATCAACAAGACCAACAAGCGGATGAAGGCGCGCCAGGGCTGATCGCCCTGTGATTGCGACCATCGCACGCTGATACGACCTGAGGAGCGCGGGCCAGTGGCCCTGCGCTCCCTTCGTTGCGTGCGCTACGAATATGAAAAAGCCCTCCGCACCATAGCGTGCGGAGGGCTTTTTGCATGTCAGCCCGGGGGAGGCCGAAACGGGGCATGGCCCCGGTAAATGCTCAGGCGTCGTCGCCGCGGCAGGTGGCGAGCGCGTCAGCATCCAGTTTTTTCCCGTCGATCGAAAACGCGGTCACGGTTCCGAATTCACGGGCCAGGTGCTGGCACACGAGTTCGCCGCGCGATTTTGCACGGGTGCCAACACACACGGTGTCCGCACAGATGAAGGTGCCGCCGCGGATTACCTCGGTGCGCTTCTCGACCGGCGCTTCCAGTGTGGCGCGGTAATAGACGGTCGACTGTGCGAAGGCGGGGGTGGGGCTGGCTACGGTGCCGATGGTCAGCGCGCTGGTCAGCACGGCAACGCCGACGATGGCGGCCTGGCGAAGCGAGGATTTGAAGAGGGTCATTGCGGTCTCCTAGCGGTCTTTCAGTCGCGGCAACCTTCGGCCCGAAATCGGGAATCGAGTTTAGGTTGCGAATCACCACCTATCTAACTAGGTTGTAAGTTGCAACTAAAAACTCAGTTTCAATTTTGTGACGCTGGGCAATTGGAGTAGGCTGCTGGGCCTGGAGAGGTTTTTCATGGGTACAGACGTTCGCGAACCGCTGAAGGAGCTGAGCGCCTGCGGGCTGCCTGCTGCGCTGGAGGTGATGGGCGAACGCTGGAGCTTCATGATCCTGCGCGCCAGCTTCAACGGGGTGCACCACTTCGAGGAATTCCTGAGCGAGCTGGGTATTGCCCGCAACATCCTTTCGAACCGGCTTAGCAAGCTGGTCGAACACGGTATTCTGGATCGTCACCAGGACCCGCAGGATCGCCGCCGGGTCGAATATCACTTGACCGAAAAGGGCTTCGATCTGCTGCCGGCGATGGTTTCGCTGCGCCACTGGGGCCTCAAATACGGAACCGAGGGGGTGGGGATGGACCCGGTGATCGTCGACGATCGGGACCGGATGCCGATCGGCCCGGTCGCAATCCTGGCGCATGACGGACGCATTCTGGGCCCCGCCGATCTCAATATGTGCGCCCGCAAGAACCTGCCCGAGGCAGGGCGGGACCGGCGCGAAGGCACGCCCGGCGATGCCGACCGGGCGACCGAGCAACCGCGCGAAGCGGCAGAATAGCCGCTCCCCCGCGCTAACCGATCAGCCGCGCCAATGCCCGCCTGCGCGGCATTTCGGGACGGCCACGTCGCGCGTCTTCGCGAGCATGGTGTAGAGCATTTCGATTCCGGTCGGCGTCGCGGGATCGTACCCAGCCAATGCCTGGTCGAGCGTCGCCATTGCCTGACACGCGCGCGCGGTCATCTTGCCGTCGATCTTCGCATAACCCCCGGCGAGGGTCATCATCGACAGCCCCTTCGCAATGGCAAGCGTGTTGCGTTGCGCGCGCGTTGGCTGCTGGACCGACCGTTCGAAATTCACCGTCGCCTCGTACACCGTCCGGCACTGGGCCAGCAGGCGTTCCGCATAGTCGCCCTTGTCTGCGGCCTGGTTGCAGCGATGGGCGGCAATTACCCGCGCGTCATAGGGATCGGCCGACGAGAGATTGCGTGCGGCCGCGCCAGAAGGCGCGCCAAGCGCGACCGCGCAGGCCGCCAGCAGGACGAAGCGCGCCTTCACCGCCGAAGCCACACGCTCAGCAGTACTTGTTGACCGGGTTGCCGAGGCACAGGTTTTTTTCATACCGTCTCCAGTTCGCGATATCGCGCGACGAGCTGCCAAAGGGCGTGGTCGGCTGTCGCACCCGGCCGGGCGAGGTGTAGCCGGCATTATAGGCCTGCGAGCGCCAGGTTTCGGCTTGCTGGGCTGCGGCTTCGCGCTCCATGCGCGACTTCTCCGCGGCCCAGCGTTTTTCGTTCTCGTAATCCACCCGCTTCTTCAGCCGCGCGGCATCGGGGCAGCTTTCCTGCAAGCCCGCGTTGCACGCCCTGCGGTGGTAGCCATAGGCCCGAACCGGGTCCCAGTTTGCTTCCAGAGCCTGCGCCCAGACACGGCACGCGCTGCCCGAGCCATAGCGTTCGCATAAGGTGGCAGACAGATCGTAGGTGATCGCGTTGAAGAAGCCCTTCTCGTTCTTGAAGAAGGCCAGCGCCTGATAGCAGGTGTTGGGCGAAGCACCCTGCATGCAGACGTCGGCCATCACCATTGCGCGTTTCGCGCGGTCCGTGGTGTCGAAATCGTCCCACGGGCGGCACAGGTCATACATGCCGGAAAAGCACGATATCCGCGCGAACATGTGCGATATCGGGTGCTCGTCGCCTTCGAAGCTGGTGTCCTTGAACCGCCGATAGCCGATCTCGCACCGATCCTGGTCCCCGGCCATGCAGACTTTCATCCAGGTGGTCGCGACATCGCGATCGGTGCGCTCGAACAGCTGCGCGGCGAGTTCCACCGCCGTGTCGCATGCGGCGCGATTCGTTTCGCTGCAGGCCTCAAGGCTGGCCCACCACCGTGCCTTGGCCTCGCCCCCATCGCCCTGTGCGGCGGCGGGCACAGCGAAGATCGCAAGCAGCAGGGCCAGCCCCGCGGACGTCAGCCGGGCGAGCATCAGCTATTTTCGGTTTCGCAATTATCCAGCGCGGCCCACACCGCGCCCGTCCCGGCCCAGGTGAACGGGCCGTAGGTGTTGCCATCCATTTCGACCGAGAAGGAACTGGCCTCCTTCATCGCAGCATAGGTCGCGTCCGACGCTTCGCCCGGACCCCAGCCGCCCCACGCGGACTCGCGAAAGCCGCCGACGTCGTACCCGCCGGAGCGCGAGGGCGCGCTGCTGCCGGTATCGAAGTGGACGGTGACCGGATGGTTCGCATTCGGGTCCGCATCGCTGAACTTCTGCATGAAGGGGCCTTCGAGTGCGACGCCAAGATTGCCGTCGCGCAGGCGGCGGGAGAATTCGGCGACGATACGCTCCCCATCTGCATCCTTGCCCTTCACGGACACGCGGCACACGCCGCTGCCATAATCGACGGCCAGGCCATTCTCGCCGATGTCAGGCCCATCATAAAACGTGATCGCCTGAAGCGAGAGGGCGGGCGAAAGGGCAAGGCCGATGGCGAGGGTGATGCTCATGCGGGAAACTCCGGGTGTCAGATCGGTGCAAGACCTAGCCGGAGCGCGCGGGGACGCCAGTTACAAAACCTGTCAGGATTGCGCGGGGTGTACTCTGCCCGCGCAAAAGCGGTTCAGGCCCACACTTCGATATTGTCCCGCCGGGCGACGCGGATCGGTAGGTCCACGTCGATCAGAGGCGCCAGGCCGTGATCGTCGAACAGCGCCCTTGCCGCCGGATGGCGTCCGGCTGCGATCAGTCTTTCCCACAGGAAGACCGTATATGGCTGCACCCCTCCGGTATAGCCGACCCCGCGAAACGCGGTTTCGACCGTGCCGATCACCCGGCGATGCGGCCTGTCGGTGACGGGCTCGCCCGCCTGCGGCTGATGCTCGGCCACGTAGTCGCGCAGGAAGGCGAGCCGGTCGGTCAGGTCGGGCACCAATTCCTGCGCGATCTGGGCGAGCAGCGGCACCATCGTTGCAGGCAGCTCGCCGTCGGGAAAATCGGGCGCGGGCGCGGCAAAATCCACACTGTCCAGATCGGGCGCGTGCATCCGCTCGACCCAGCGGAACACGCGCGGCGCCTCGCGCTGCATGATCCCCAGCGGCACCGGATCGCGCCCCAGATGCGCGAAGAGCGGCCCGAACATCGCATAGTCGGCGATGCTTGGCGTCGAGCCCAGTAGGAATGGATAATCCGCAAAGTGCGCGTCCAACGCGCCGAGCAGTTCGTGATAACTTGCCTCGATCACGGGGATGGTCGGGGCATCCACGCCCAGCATCGGCAGGTAGGAATGCATCCGGCCCATCGTCGCCTCGGCGCGGGTTGCATCGCCGCCGGTGGCAAAGGCGTCGCGCAGGAAATGCTCCTGCTCGGCCAGATAGCTCCAGCGGTAATGCATCGCATGGCGCGTCAGCCCCACGACGGCGTAGATCTCGAACAGATGGGCCAGCGCCAGCAGCCGCGCGTCGCCGGGGTAGGCGGGGTAGGGCACCGGCGGCGTATCCTCGCCCTCGAAATGGTCGATGATATCGACCGTGTCCTGAATGATCGTGCCGTCCGCAAGTTCGACCACCGGAATGATCGCGCGACCGATGGCCGGCACGATCCGCGCAGCGAAATCGGGGTCGGTCGGCGGGCGCTCGACATAGGCGATGCGCTGTGTGCGCAGGTACGCACGCGCACGGCCGGTATAGAGCGAATGGGGAAGGCCCCACAGGGTAACGGGCTGGGTCATGCCGTGCGTGGTCCCGCGTGCGGGCGTTGAGGTCAAGTATTACCCGACCATGGGAATGGCCCTGCGCAAATAGCCGTTGCACCAGGCAGGCGGGCGATGTATTTTTCAGCCGTTACCGGGCCCCTCTGGCGAATGTGCATGGCACACTCGCGATGTCGGAACGCAGTGCTCCAACAGCCCGGTCGACCTCCATGCCTTTTCTCCTGCCAGTACCCCCCACCAGGCCCAATGCTGCCGGACGGCCCCGTATCATGCAGGCGGGGGCGTAGGATGCTCCAGCTCGCGATCTATCTGCTCGATCTGATGGTCGTCGTCGCGGCGACGCTTTCCGCATGGTTCTGGCTGCGCGCCAGCGGCAAGCAGGTGCGCCGGGTCAGCAAACACGAAACCTTCGACTACGCGGATATTAACCGCCTCGTGGTCGCCCTCAACCGCGCGCAGATCCTCAATGCGCGGGCAGCCAAGGCAACCGCCGCCGCTGCCCTGCTCGGGGCCTTGCGCATTCTGCTGGATTTCCTGCCATGACCGTACTTCTTCTTTTGGGTGGCCTCGTCCTGCTCGTCATCGGGGGTGAGCTGCTGGTGCGCGGCGCCGTTGCCATTGCCGGCAAGCTGGGCGTCTCGCCGCTGATGATCGGCCTTACCATCGTCGGCATGGGCACCTCCATGCCAGAGCTTGCCGCCAGCCTGCAGGCCGCGCTGGCCGGGTCGCCGGGGATCGCGCTGGGCAATATCGTGGGTTCGAACATCGCCAACACGTTGCTGATCCTGGGCGTGGCGGCTCTGCTCGCGCCGATTGCAGTCGCGCGCGGCACCTTGTGGCGCGACGGCGGGGTCGGCGTGCTGGCGGCATGTGCGCTGCTGGCGATCGCGTGGACCACCGGGCTGGGCCGCATCGCGGGGATCGCGCTGGTCGCCATGATGATCTGCTATCTCGTGCTGGCTTACCGGCAGGAGCGCCGCGCCGCAGCCCAGCACAGTGCGGCGTTCGACAAGGCGGTGGCGCTGGAGAATATCGACCCGGCGCTGAGCGCGGAGGCCGAGCGGGGCACGGGCTGGGCCGTGTCGCTCGCCTTCCTGCTGGCGGGGCTGGGCTGCATCGTCGGCGGGGGCACGCTGCTGGTCGATGCGGCGGTCGATCTGGCGATCGAGTTCGGGATGTCGGAAACGCTGGTCGGCCTGACCATCGTGGCGATCGGTACCTCGCTGCCCGAGCTGGTGACGTCAGCCGTCGCGGCGATCCGCAAGCAGTCGGAGGTGGCGCTGGGCAATGTGCTCGGCTCGAACATCTACAACGTGTTCTTCATCGGCGGCGTCACGGGGATCATTTCGCCCACGCCGGTGCCGGACACCATCGCGCGGCTGGATCTGCCAGTGCTGGTCGGCGTCTCGCTGCTGGCGATGGTGCTGGCCTTCACCGGCGCACGCCTATCGCGGGTGGAGGGCCTGTGCCTGGTGCTGGTCTATGCGGTGTATCTGGCGTTTACGGCGGGGCTGATTTGACGAAGGGGGGCGTTCGAGACAGACGACTTGCCGGATACGCAGGTCGCTGCGCATGGCAGGGAGTTGCCGGGGGTGGCCAGAGGCTATTGGGGCCTGATTGCTCGCCCATGTTTCTCGCTTCCGGCTTGCGGATCGTCGCCCGGATGCGATCCCGCACGCTGCGGGATCAGCCAGACCAGCACGGCTACGGCTGCCAGCAGCACCAGCGAAGCGATCGGGCGACTCAGTGCCAGTCCGCCATCTGCCAACGGCTTGTCGAGGAAGTCGCCCACGGTCGCCCCCAGCGGTCGGGTCAGCACAAAGGCCGCCCAGAACAACGCCACGCGATTGGCGTTGGTCGTCAGGTACAGCACCGCCAGCACCAGCAGCGCGCCACCGAACAGCGCCGCCCCGCCCAGATACCCCAGCCCGCCCGTGTCTGCCGCCCAGTCGCCCAGCGCGGTGCCCAGCGTCTGCGAGAAGGTGATGGTGATCCAGTAGAACGTTTCCGCGCGCGGGCTAGCGATGCGGTTGACCGAAACCGTGCCAATCGTGCGGTGCCAGACCAGCAGGCTGGCCAGAACCAGCGCGAACAGCAGGCTGGCACCGCCGGGATAGCCGATACCGATGGATCGGGTGGCGAAGTCGGCCATGGTAGTTCCTGCGGTGGTCGAAGCGATGATCGTTGCCCAGTACAGCGCGGGGTGGAAAGCGCGCGCGCGCACCTGCCAGATGATCAGGGCGACCAGCGGCACCACGAAGATCGCCGTGCTGAGCAGGTAGCCGAGATTGAATGTCATCGAGAGGGTATCGCCCCCGGTCTCCCCCAGCGTGGTCGCAAGGATCTTGATGATCCAGAAGCCCAGAGTGACGGCGGGCACTTTCGACAGTGTCTCCCGCGTGAGATCGTGTTCGTTGGTCATGGCGTTTCTCTTGCTGCGTGTTGAGCGCGAGCTAGTGTGGGGCGCACCCAGCGGCCATAAGCAGGCGCTTACAGCCACCCGATCAAGCGAAAGCGCACCGTCCAGAATGACCAGCCAAGCCCTGCCGAAAGAGGCTGTCGCCCCGCTCGCCATCGTGGCGATCCAGCTCGCCGCCGCGCTTTATTTCGTGATCGACGGGGTGGCCGACTGGCTGGAACTGGCAGGCAAAGGTTCGCTGGGCGAGGTGCTGCTGGAATGCCTGGTCGCGGTCGCCCTGTTTCTTGCGGTCGGGCTGGGGGGCTACGTCCTGCGCAAGACCCTGCAGCGTTCGGCCCGGCAGGAGCAGGCGCTGGGCATTGCACGCGGAGCCCTGTCCGATCTGCTCAAGGCACGCTTCGCACAATGGCGCCTGACTCCATCGGAAGCCGACATCGCGACTTTCGCACTGAAGGGCTGCAACATTGCCGAAATCGCCCGCCTGCGCGACGCGAAGGAAGGCACCGTGCGCTCGCAGCTCAGCCAAGTCTACGCCAAGGCCGGGGTGACCAGCCAGGCGATGCTGATGGCTCTGTTTCTGGATGAGCTGGTGTAGGGGGAGCCGCTGGTCCCTCAGCGCATTCTTCCTGCGAACAAATATGTGGAGCGTGTTCCTACCAACTTCGACCGGTCGGAAAACTCCGCTCCTCTGGACATCGGATACACCGAGAACTCTTATGAGCGTCTGCGGTATCGGTGCGGCTACATCGCCGCTGTCCTACTCACGCCCACCACGCTAACCCGCACGCCGCTCTTTCAAACCGTCGATCCGCCCCCCTGACCTCTCGGCCAAGTCCGCGCTCTCGGCCTCGCAGGTTTTTACCCCTTGGACACTGTGTCAGGTGTGTCAGGCCCGCGGTGCCTGCCGCCGGTAGCTCAGCGCCTCGGCCACGTGGACGCGGCCGATCTGCTCCGCGCCGGCGAGGTCCGCGATCGTGCGCGCGACCCGCAGCATCCGGACGTAGCTGCGCGCCGAAAGCCGCATTCGCTCCGCCGCCTGCATCAGCAGCGCGCGCCCCGCCTCGTCGGGCGTGGCGAAGCGTTCCAGCATCTCGCCGTCCAGCTCGGCATTGGTGCGCACGCCTGCCTCTGCCCCGCGTGCGCCCTGCACTTCGCGCGCCGCGGCGACCCGCGCGGCGACCTGCGCGCTGCCTTCTGCGGGCGGCGGCAGCGCGAGGTCGGCTGCGCTGACAGGCTCGACCTCGACATGCAGGTCGATCCGGTCGAGCATCGGCCCGCTGACCTTGCTCTGGTAATCGGCAGCGCATTTGGGCGCGCGGCTGCAGGCGAGCGAGGGATCGCCCAGGTGGCCGCAGCGGCACGGGTTCATCGCCGCGATCAGCTGGACGCGCGCGGGGAAGCTGACATGCGCGTTGGCGCGCGCGACGTCGACCTTGCCCGTCTCCAGCGGCTGGCGCAGCGAATCGAGCACCGGGCGCTGGAACTCCAGCATTTTAGCGCAGAGGGGACCAATAGGACCTCTTTCTCATGAGGAGGGGTTTTCTAGGGGTAGGCGAGCCTACCCCTAGAAAATTTCGGACATCCGCCATCGCCCCTTAGCGAAACTTACGCGATTTTTGACGGCGCGCGATAATCGCGAGCCTACAGCCCGACCCGTGTTGCCGTCTTCGAAGGAGACGGAATATGGAAAAGGAAATTTCTACACCAAGAGCTCGGAAGCTTCAGATCACGGTCGTGATCGTATCAATGCTCGGGGTCTTTCTCATGTGGCCGCTCGACCAAGTCAGGGCTGCCACGATGGAGCGAGTTCTCACGCCATACGAAATACTCAATGAAGGAAAGCCCCGGCTCCTCGCCGACCTTGTCGGAAATGGATCCAATGCGACCCCTTACCTCGACCCCATGAATCTCGGATCCAGCCGCGGTATGCTCAATCAGCATGAGCTCCTCACGTTGTTGTCCAGCACGCAAAGGAGCGAGGGGAATTATGCGCTTTTCGCTCCAGACTTCGGTGCCATCAAGGGCGAGAAACGCAATGCCATCGAGAAGCAGAGAGAGATGGCGACCAGTGGTGCTGCCGAGATTCTCGAGCTGTATCCGCATAGGGATAGGACTGCCAGCTTTCACGCTCGCCGCCCAGTCTTCGACCAGGCTGATTCCGATTACCGCACATCGAGGGCGCATTCGTTGCTGGAATTCGGCGCGCTGAAGTTTCTGGGCATCGGTAGCAACGGCGACAGCATTCACCGCAGCATCGGTGCCACGCTTCACGAATATGAGCGTGACAACCAAGATCACAGTGCTAGCAATTCCGATCAATACACCCCAAAACGCGTAGAACGCCGATTTTTGGGAGCCTTTAGCGGCGTGCCACTGAGCACACAGATCACTGTAGCGATCTTCCTCACCCTCGCGGCATGGCCTCTGTATCGGCCATTCAAGGTCTGTATCGATAAATCTTTGGCCGTTGACGGTCCGGCGGCTTGGGTTTTTGTCGTCCTCGCCGTCGTCGGCCTTGGAAGCTGGCTGGGCTCCGTCACCTACGTCTGGGCTTCTGCTACTTACGGCATTCTCTGAAGGAGCGGCGTCAGACTGCGTAGTTACAGCGTGTGCGGGTGAGGACACGCAGGCAACCAGAAGAAACGCCGCCAGAAATAGTCGAATCAAGTTCATGCGGCGACAGATGGCATCCGCATGGTCATCATCGCGTTAATGCTGACACTCGGCCGGCATTCAGCACAAGGCTACGGAATGAACGAAGGCAGGCCTCGCGGCTGCTGGAACTCCGACCACGGTTTGGGCCTGATATCCGGCTTCTTCGGGACGAACGGCTTCCGCGCCTTCCATTGCCTTCCACCCGGCTGCCTGCGCTGAGCAGGCAGAGCGTCCCGGCCGAACAACGCGATGATGTCCTTCTGGCTCATGCCTTCGGCCTCATCATCGGCAAGGTTCTCATCCTCGACCAGCAGCTCTGCTTCGAGGTTGGGCTCTTCCGAAGCCACTTCCAGATGGCGTTGCCAGTATCCCTTCATCGTGCGGGAAACGGGATTGCCGAGCAGACCGATCAGGATCGACTGGAACCGCTCCCTCTGGGTGTCCCTGCGCTTGTCCTCGCGCCACACCGCATCGCAGGCGTAGCCCCACAGGTAATCCCCGGCGATATGATGGTGCGTTCCCATCTCCATCCGATCGACGCGCGAAAAGTAGCTCTCCGCCTGGTTCGTGCAGATGCCCTTGTCATAATAGCGCTGGGAATGGTTGACCTGATCTATGTCGAAAGCCGCCGCCAGCGCATCCCAATGGCTGCCATCGTCCGCATAGACCTTGGCGAAGCGGTCGACGCTGTCCACGATGAAGGGACGTGAATCTGCCTCGTGCGGCACGACGGTGCAAACACTCAGACCAACCCGATCCTTCGTGCTACGTTCGCGCGCCACGACCACCGACATCTCCTTGCCGGTGATGTTCCCGAGTTTACGCCGGTCGATGCGCTCCGACTTCTCGTTCACCTGGTGATAGTAGCCACCATAGGTAGAGCCATCGATCTCTACTATGCCCGAAAGCTGCCGGCCCAGTTGGTTCTTGATCTGCGCCTCGCGCATCTTGTGAGCGAGGACCCATGCGGTCTTGATAGCCATGTCGCCATCAGCGCCCAGCTGAATCGACGAGATCCCCTTCGCGCCCGAAATGAACAACCTGATGGCAACCAGGATCGTCACGAAGTCCTTCTTCCGGCTGTGAAGCAGCGTTCCGCTCGTGACAGAGAATTTCTTCCTGCACGGATTGCTCTTGCAGCGGAACTGGCGCTTGTCGCCGGGACAGGAGTGATCGCCCAGCGTCCATGCCCCTGAATCGCATTCGGGACACTTCGGCACCCCATCCATCCATCGAGCATGCAGGAAGATATCGTAGGCCTCTGCCTCGCTCAGGCGCGCGATCTTTGCGATCGGGAGATCGCGGTAGCGCGCTGAGAGGAGAAAGTGTTGACCCAAGGACCACCGTTTGACGTTGCCTACACCACCATATACGATGGTGCCACGTGGCCTGTCAACCAGCAATATCATCGTCTGTGGTGGTGCACATAACTGCCGACGCTTGCCGTTTGGAACTTGTGCGTCCTATAACGGCCATATGAAGGAAATCGAACAGATAGACGAAGCCGCGTGGGACCAATTGGTGAAGAACCTCCTGCGCGCTGAAATGATGCGTAAGGGGGTCTCTTACGAAGTTCTGGTCGATAAGCTCGCTGCCATCGGGGTGAGCGACAACGTAGCCAATCTGCGTAACAAGGTGGCCCGTGGGCGGTTCACCGCCTCTTTCTTTGCGCAGTGTATGGTCGCCATTGGCACCGACCTGCTGCCAATCCCGAAGGCAGACGAAGTATCGCAAATAGCTGCCGACGCTCACGGCGCTCAGACCTTGGCCAAACGGACCCGCGCGCGCGAATCATGAACACAATCGAAATCGAGAAGCAGCTGGATCTGCTGGTTGCCGACGTGTCGGCGGAAAACTGCTCGCTGCACGAGTTTCCCTTCAGGCTGATGGAGGCCTACGAGGCTTCCAGGAACGAGGTCAACAAGCTGAGGATGAAGCATCCCGAAGGGCTCGTGGACGCCGACATTCTTTGGCCCAAAAAGCTCCTCTACCGCGCGGCGCAGAAGGGCGAAGTCCAGGATACAGTCACTTCGTTGAAGGCTTCGCTGGTCGGTAAGAAGGGGCGCTCTGCGAAGAATGCGCCTCGGTTCGTGATGAGCACGGACGGTGACGAATTTCTCGCCGTCGATCTCAAGAACGACGAGACCCCCAGCTTCGATAAGCTGGCCGAGCTCCCGGTCAACTACGACTTCCTGCTTCCGATGTTCGGCGTGGAGCGGTTCAAGCCTGCCCCTGAGACTGCCGCCGACGTCAAGGCCGCGAGGCACATGGCCAAGTTCCACGACGCCATCCGTGATGCCAATCCGACCTGGGGCGCAGACAAGGTCCACGACCTCAACCTGTTCATGACACGGCTACTGTTCTGCATGTTCGCAGAAGACACAGGCATCTTCACCGACAAGCTGTTCCTCAACACCCTCCGTCGCGAAGCGATGAAGGTCGATGGATCGGACACCAAGCGCGTCATCGAGGATGTGTTCCTTGCCCTCGACTTGGCCGACAAGGACGCCCGGGCCGATCAAGGAGTCCGCTCGCAGCGTATCGCAGCCGACTTCCCCTATGTGAATGGCGGGCTTTTCCGCGATCACACCGAGATACCCGAATTCAACCGGAAAGCCCGGCGACTGCTGCTCGAGGCGGCAGAGCTGCACTGGGACCAGATCCATGCCGATATCTTCGGCTCGATGATCCAGGCCATCGTGCAGACCGATATGCGCGCCGACTTCGGCATGCACTACACCTCCGTGCCCAACATCATGAAGGTTCTGGAGCCGTTGTTCCTTGGCTCCCTTCGTGAACAGCTCACTGCCGCCGGCGACAACGTGAAGGCGCTCGAGAAGCTGGTCGAGCGCATTTCGCGCATCCGCGTGTTCGACCCCGCATGCGGATCGGGCAATTTCCTGATCATCGCCTATCGGGAGCTGCGGCTGATCGAGACCGAGGCTTTCCGGCGCATGCGTGACGTAAAACGCAAGGGTCAGTTGCAACTGGCCGATTACCAGACCGGCATCAAGATCAGCAACTTCTATGGCATCGACCCGGTTGATTTCGCCTGCGAGACCGCCAAGCTGTCGCTGTGGATTTCGCAATATCAGATGAACCGCAAGCTGGACGAGATCTGCTCGGCGCCGACGCCGGCACTGCCGCTTACGGATGCAGGCAGCATCGTTGTTGGTAATGCTCTGCGCGTCGACTGGTCAGAGGTGTGTCCTCGAGAGAAAGAGGCTGAAATTTACGTCGTTGGAAATCCACCCTATCTTGGCAGCAGCATGCAGACGCCCGAGCAAAAAAGCGATCTGCGAGCGGTTTTTACCCCCTACAAGGTCAACTATAAAAATTTAGACTATGTAGCTGGATGGTTCCTAAAAGCAGCAGAATATGGCGAAAGGTCTGGCGCAGAGTCAGCGTTCGTCGCAACCAACAGCATCGCGCAAGGTGAACAGGTCGCCTTGTTATGGCCGGCAGTCTTTGACCATGGTAGCCAGGTTCTATTCGCTCATGAAGCGTTCAAATGGCGAAACAATGCGGCTAAGAATGCCGCTGTAATATGTGTAATCGTTGCGATCTCCCCAAGATCGAATATCAATAGGCGCGTCATATCTCACGATAGCTCCAGACAAGTAAGAAACATCGGTCCGTATCTTATTGAGATGGACACCGTCTGGGTGGGTCGTTCATCCTTAAATCTTAGCGGCCTGCCTCGGATGGAAAAAGGCAATATGGCATCTGATGGAGGGGGTCTGATACTGACACCCGACGAGGCTCGTGAAATGCGAGATAGGAATCCAGATTCCTCCAAGTTTATAAAACGGTATTATGGCTCCAAGGATTACCTCCAGAGCAAGGAAAGATACTGTCTGTGGATTGAAGATGCTGACTTCGACGAAGCTTTATCAATTCCTTTAATCGCAGAGCGAGTAGCTGCGAGTCGTGCTTTTCGTCTGCAGGCTAAAGCTCCCACCACGCGGGCTAAGGCTGACACTGCGCATCGCTTCATTCAGATCCAAGATTACGGAAAGCCTGCGATAATCGTCCCTCGTGTCTCTTCTGAAAATAGGCTTTACCTGCCTTGCGGCTTTCTTTCGGAGACAGTCATTATCAATGATGCGGCTTTGGCAATTTACGATCCGCCAACGTGGCTTCTTTCAGTCCTGTCGACAAGAATTCATGCGGTCTGGCTCGCTACAGTCGGTGGAAGACTGAAGAGCGATTATCGGTATTCGAACACACTGGTCTACAACAACTTTCCGATGCCATCACTCTCCCACGAGCAGAAAGTGAACCTTGAGGAACATGCACTTGGCATCGTCCGGACGAGAGAGCCTTACGTAGCCGACGGCAAAACCTTGGGTTGGCTATATAATCCTAAGACAATGCCGGACGACCTTCTTCAAGCCCACCGGAACCTCGATGACTATCTCGAGACAATCTATATCGGACGTCAATTTAAGGACGATACTGAGCGCCTCGAGCACCTGTTCAAGCTTTACGCCCGTATGACCAAGAAAGCGGCAAAAGCCGCCTGAACCGGAGAGTAGCATGCCCGATTTCATCACTGTCGAATACGGCGCCACCGGCGCCAGCAAGTCGACGAACGATATGGGCATGCGCGCAATGCAGGCCCGCGCCTACGATGCTCGAAACTCCCAGTATCTTCTGATCAAGTCGCCGCCGGCTTCGGGCAAGAGCCGCGCGCTCATGTTCCTCGGGCTCGACAAGCTCTACAATCAGGGCATCCGTAAGGTCATCGTGGCGGTGCCGGAGAAATCGATCGGCAACTCGTTCCGGTCGACCAGCCTCACTCAGCACGGCTTCGACCATGACTGGACAGTGTCACCACGCAACAACCTGTGCGATATGCTCGGGGGCGAAGGCGGCAAGATCAACGCATTCCTCCGCTTCATGGAAAGCGACGACGAGATCATCGTCTGCACGCATTCGACCCTGCGTCATGCCTTCGATCGGATCATGGAAAGCGATGCGGGAATCGCTGCCTTCCACGGTTGCCTGCTCGCGGTGGACGAGTTCCACCATGTCTCGGCCGACGCCGACAATCGCCTCGGTGAGCTCGTCCGCTCAGTGATGAGCGAAGGGTCGGCCCACCTCGTGGCGATGACCGGGTCCTACTTCCGTGGCGACCAAGTTCCCGTCCTCCGGCCCGAGGACGAGGAGAAGTTCACCCGGGTTACCTACACCTACTACGAGCAGCTGTCCGGTTACGAGCATCTCAAGACGCTCGGGATTGGCTACCACTTCTACCACGGGAGCTATCTAAGCGCGATCGGCGAGGTCCTGGACCCGACGAAGAAAACGATCATCCACATACCCAACGTCAACTCGCAAGCGGCGCTCGGCGACAAGATCAAGGAGATGAACAGCATCCTCGATGTGCTCGGGGATGTCGTGGAGATCGATCCCGTCACCGGGTTCCAACATCTTCGGACGTCCGATGGTCGCATCCTCAAGATCGCCGATCTCGTAACCCCCGACACACAGCAGAAGGTGCTTAACGGCCTCCGGAGCGTGGAGGAAAAGGATGACCTCGACATTGTCATCGCGCTGGGCATGGCCAAAGAGGGCTTCGACTGGATCTGGTGCGAGCATGCGCTGACCATCGGCTATCGTGGTTCGCTCACCGAGGTCGTCCAGATCATTGGGCGAGCGACACGCGACGCCCCGGGCAAGAGCCATGCACAATTCACCAATCTGATCGCGGAACCAGATACCGCCGACGAGGTCGTGCGCACAGCGGTCAATGATATGCTCAAGGCGATCGCCTGCTCGCTACTCATGGAGCAGGTGCTCGCTCCCAATTTCAACTTCAAGACCAAGGCATCGGACGATCGTTTCGATGGCGTCGCGCGGCCCTCTACCCGGATCGACCTGCTCGAGCCGGAGCCCACCATCGAAGTGACGGGCTTGAAGGAGCCGACCAGCAAGCGTGCCGAGGAAATCATTCAGACGGATATGACCGATCTCATGGCCGCGGTCCTGCAGGACAATCAGGTCATGCGCGCCAGCCTCATCCCCGACGAGTTCCCGGCCGAGACGATCAATCAACATCTGATCCCTGACCTCATCGCCAAGCGCTATCCCGACATCGCGGATAACGAGGACGACATCGAAGCAATCCGCCAGAATGTCGTTGCACGACGTGCGGTTCTGGCCCAGCTCACACAGGCGAACCGCGAGACAGGCCAGGCCTCGTCGGAGGACGATGATGCGACCGATGGCCAGAAGGCGCATGCGCAGCTTCTGAAGCTGACTTCAAAGTTCATCACGATGCCCGAACTCAGCATCGATCTGATCGACCAGGTGAACCCGTTCCAGCAATCCTACGAAATACTGTCGAAGTCGCTCGGCGAATCTGTCTTGCGACGTATCCACCAGACGCTCGCCGAGACCAAGATCACAATCAGCGAAGCCGAAGCTCTGGCACAAGTGCCGCGCATCCGTGCGTTCAAGGAACAGCACGGAAAGGAGCCGAACATCAATTCGCCCGATCCGATCGAGAAGCGGATGGCTGAGTCTCTGGCATGGATTAGGGCGGCTGCGATCCGGCGTCAGAAGGAAAAGGAACGGGATGAAGCAGCCTGATGTCTCGCTCGGCTGACCTGTTCTACGAGAAGCTCGACGAGCTCATCGCCGCGAAGGATGACCTGTTCGTTCCCGAGGTCAAGAAGGCCGCGACCCAGGCGGACGATCAGGCGCGGCTGTTCCTCGAGATCGTGTCGTTCCGAGAACGCCATGGGCGTCCTCCAGACTCCGCGTCCCGATCACCGGAGGAAATGCGGCTAGGCGTTCGGCTCAATGCCTTCCGAGAAGATGAGAATAAGGTCAGCGCCCTTCGGGATCTAGATCAATACGGGCTACTACAACAAAGCGCAGGGCGAATGGATCAAGTGCCGGCCAGCCTAGATGAACTCATCGCGGACGATGACGATCTTCTGGCCACGCCCGATGATCACATCTTCGAATTCCGGGCCACGCCAGCTCCTGTCCCGAAGGCCGAGGCGGATATGATCGCCGAAAGGACGCCGTGCGCCGAATTCGAAAAATTCGCTCCTATTTTCGACGAGGCCATTGCGGACATTGCCTCCGGTGTCCGCTCTACCGTGCCTACCAGCTCCACATACCAGATCGCTGCCGGAGATATGTTCATCCTCGACGGTCAGCTTGCTTACATTGCCGAAGTGGGCGCCTGGATGACGCGAACCAAGGGTGACCAGAAGGACGCGAGGCTGCGCATCATCTATGACAACGGAACCGAGAGCGGTCATCTGCTGCGGTCCTTCGGTAAGGCACTCTACCGCGCCGACAACAGCCGCCGCGTTCTGTCACCACAAGCCGGCCCGCTGTTCGACGGTCAGGCCGCTCCGGTGACCGGGCGCATCTATGTCGCCAGAACCCTCTCCGAAGACCCAGCACTGGCTGATCTGAAAAGCCACATGGTAAAGGTCGGTTCCACCACCGGATCAGCTGCAGGCAGGCTCAGCGCTGCCGACAACGATCCGACCTTTCTCATGTCGAAAGCGGAGCTCGTCGATGAATATGACACTCGGGGCGTCCCACCCAAGAAAATAGAGGGGCTGCTACACCGGTTCTTCTCAGCGGCCTGCGTCGATGTGCATTTACCTGACCGCTTCGGACGCAAGGTCGACCCGCGGGAGTGGTTCCTAGTCTCACCCTCGTCGGTGGAGCAGGCCATTAGGCTAATCTCGACCCGCAAGCTCCACCTGTATCGTTACGACATCGACGATGATGGCATCGTCGAGCGAACGCCGAAGGTGTAAAATTCGACAAAGGATTGGAACAGCGTGAGCGTTGCGGACGATATCAAGAAGAACGCGGCCGACACCTTCGGCTCCAAGTGGAGCGTGCGCGACGGACAGGTGGTTCCGAATGCCAGCGATCTGAAACTAGCCAACGACGCGGTTCGGTTCGAAAAGGCCACCATCCTATATGCGGATCTCGACCAGTCCACGGATCTCGTGGCGACGAAGAAATGGCAATTCGCCGGCGAGGTCTACAAGACGTTCCTCTACACGGCATCGCGGCTGATCCGGCAGCACGGCGGGAAGATCGTCTCATACGACGGCGACCGGGTGATGGGAATCTTTATATCCAGCAGCCAGCGCAACCAGGCGGTCAGTTGCGCTTTGGAGATCAACTACGCGGTCAAGAACTACCTCAAGACCGGGATGAAGAAGCACTGGAAACACGATTCCGAGATTCGGCACGTCGTCGGGATCGATACTTCCGAAATACGCGCTGCACGCACTGGTGTGCGGGGCGATAATGACCTCGTGTGGATCGGCATCGCAGCCAATCTCGCAGCCAAGTTGACATCACTGAGCGCGGACAAGGCGACCTGGATAACGAAGCGGGTCTATGACGGGCTCAAGGACCCTCAAAAGCTTGGCAGCCAAGGCGAGAACATCTGGCACAAATGGAAATGGTCCCAACATAACGATGAGGAAATCTATTCCTCGACCTACTGGAGGGCTTTCACGTGAGCAGATTGACCGAACGCTTTCAGGGCGACGCAGGCCGCGCCAATCGGATTGACGCCATGCTGCAGCAACAGATTGTGAGCGGAAATCGCGAACTCGCCGAGGAACTCGCCGACAGGGCCGAGATGCTCGGGGTTACCGAGGGCGAAGCGATCATAAGGCAAGGTGGAGACGACAATGATCTCTATCTGATCATGGCGGGCAACTTCGGTATCATCATAAACGGCCGTGAAGTCGCTTCACGCGGCAGGGGTGACCATGTCGGCGAGATGGTCGTAGTCGAACCCTCGCAGCGGCGATCGGCAGACGTCGTCGCGAAAGAGGCCGCTCTGGTGGCGAAGCTCAGCTACGCAGACATATGCGACATCGCATCGAGGCATTCCGACATCTACCGGGTCATAGCCAGGACCTTGGCCCGTCGCCTGCTTGAGCGAAACAAGCAGGTTGGGCAGCACCGCGAGAAGGTTCGGGTCTTCATCATCTGCTCGGTGGAAGCCCTGGCGGTAGCGCGCATAATCGAAAACGCCTTTGCGCATGACGATTTCGTGGTCCGCCTCTGGACGAACGATGTCTTCAAAGTGGCAAGCTACGCGCTGGATTCCCTGGAGACCGAGGTCGACGATTCTGATTTCGCAATCGCGATCGCCCACACAGACGATGTCACCCTGGTTCGCGACCAAAAATGGCCCGCCCCCCGTGATAACGTGATCTTCGAGCTGGGGCTCTTCATGGGGCGCCTTGGACGCAAGCGGGCCATCCTGATGGAACCGCGCGAGGAGAAGGTAAGACTACCGAGTGATCTGACCGGCATAACGACCATTCCCTACAGCTACGAGCCAGGGAAGGATGCCGCGGCGATTATGGCGCCGGCTTGCAACATGCTGCGCGACCACATCGCAGATCTGGGCCCATTCAACGGCTGAGAACGTGCTGGTTGTCAGAAATCCACAGGACTCGCATCGCACATCGCGTAAGGCTGGATAAAACCTCAATGTTCTGCTAACGTTCCACCGGTCAATAGGTCGCAGCCATTCGGTGATTCGCGATCAACTGGGAGGCTGCAGAAGATGGCGTGGAACGAGGATCGTGCCCGGAACAGAATTCGGGATTTCATGAACAGCGTGCCGGAAGGCGACATCAAGGTCGAAGACTTTCGCACTTTCCTCACTGAGGCTAGGGTGCAGAAGGGTATGGCCGCCGACGCATCGGTCCGTGCCGCACTGGTCGATATCCCGCGCAATAGGGCAATCACCACGGATGCCGTTCACGTCTACGCTAATCTTATCGACTTCAACGATGTCCTGACCGACGCAGGACGGGAAACGGAGGCAAGCCATAAGCGGGCCCTGGAGTTTCTCCATGCTCATTACCAGGGCTGTGACGAACTCATCGACGAATTCGAAATGCAGCGGGTCGATTTCCACGGCTCGAGGCTGCATGCCGTGGTCCTCGCTCCTGAAGGGGCCGAGAACGAGGGCGAGCGTGTTCGGGTTGCCGTGGCTTTCTCCGCTGCGTTTCGTGAGATGGTCGAGAGGCTCGGCGACAAGCATCCGAATTTCAAGACGGGTGTCTGCATCGGCATCGACAGTGGACCCGCTGTCGCCATTGATTCCGGTCGGCGCGGTGAACGCGAACCGCTCTTCATCGGCAGCCCAGCGAATCACGCGGCCAAGCTCGCGGACGGAACAGATGAAGGCCTGAATCTGAGCCCACGAGCGGCCTCCGCGATCGGGCAAGTGGCCGAACCGCTCGCCAAGAGCGTGTTCCTCAACGAAGAGATCGAACGTCGCTATCTTGGCGATGAAATAATCACAGCAGGCGTTCGGCAGAGCGCCAACGACAGGCTCGAAAAAGCTTATGCGGCGGTCCTCGAAAGTCTCGAAGCGCGCAACAAGTCAGACAGTGGCGAAGCGGTCTTCCGTTTCCATCACAAGGAGCCGCCGCTCAAGGGCCTGGTCTACGCCGACCATCCTCCGAGCAATGCGATACGGATGGAACTGGCATCGATCTTCGCCGACGTCGACAACTTCACGGCATACATCGATAATGCCATCGCGACCGGCGGAATCGCCGAAGCTGTGGCGAATTTGCACGTAATTCGCGCGGAGATGGGCGCGGTTTTGCGCGACGATTTCGGCGGCAGGAAGGTTCGCTACATCGGGGATTGCGTCCATGGCCTGCTCGCGGAAGGAAGCAAGGCAGAGACGAATGCAATGGATACGATGAAGAAGTCGGTGGATGCTGCAGCCGGTCTTCGCTCCTCGTTCGAACTGTGTCGCGAAATGCTGCCTGGAATCGAGGACCTCGGCCTTGCCATCGGCATCGATTACGGCACCACACCCATCTGTCGGCTCGGTCTACGCGGCGATGCCAGTGTTCGCGCAGCTGCCAGCCGGGCGACCTGCGTTTCCGAATCGGAGCAGCGGCGGTGCAACGGTGTAGAAACAGCGATTGGCGAGAATGCACGCCAGAAATCGCCCGCAAACATCCGCGAGGCCTTTGGCAGCGAGCGCATCATTCAGAACCTCAATGCGCACACTGCGGAAATCATGCTCGGAGTTATGTCTTCGCCCTACATCAACACCGGTGTCGATGGTGAACCAATGATGGCACATGAAGTCGACCCCGCTCCGCCGATGCGGGCGCATGCGAAAAGGTGAAGCCAGCCGTTCTGCACCTGGCTGACAGCCGTCCAGCCTGGTTCTCCATAGAAAAAGCCAACAGGCAGCTTATCGTCGGTCGTGCTCGCGTCCCTAAAACGCCGTGGGCACAGGACGGACTACATCTGCGCATAGCCGGTCCTCGCGATCCACGGGTGCGTGAGGAGAACCCCGGAACAGACCTTCCTGCTAGATGCGCAGAACGACACATCCAGGGCGATATGACGTTTTGCGTGGGCCTCCATACCCTTGAGGTGCACTCGCCGGCTGTCGCTCGACAGTGGTGGACCCGGCTCGAACAGTTCCTTGTATGCCAAGGCGTAGCAGAGCTCACGCGAATTTGGCCCGTAAAACAGGCCTTAGATCACGGCAGCGCAGGGAAGCATCATGAGCGCGCGCTGTCCCTCGCCCGCGAAGCCGGTATACTAGAGGAGTATGAGCTGGCGCGGCTGGGCGAGCCGAGCTGGATCACCGACCGCAAGCTGCATGTCTTCGGCAAGAAGGGGCGGCTCATCAACGGCCGCGCTCTGTGTCCGCGAAAATGCAAGAGGCGTGCACGGGGACGCATGGTCAGGACGCTCCGCGCCGATTGCGACAAACGGCAGATACTGGTTGATCTGGCCTATGCCGAACACCTCCGGCGAAAAGCGCTGAAGCAATATTGGCAGGACGTCATCGCTAGCGGCGAGAAATGCTGCAGAACGATGCGGGGATGCCCCCTGGCTGCGCATGAAGATCAGGCCGCAATGGATGGGGAGGAAAAGGGATGAAGGACATCGATATCATTCAGCGTCAACTTGATCGGGTCCTGGGGTTCTTTCCGCGTATCGAAGCGAGGATCAACGCCCTTTTCGGCGTGAACACGCTCATTCTCATAATCGCGGCTCTAAACGTTTCCGCTGGCGACTTGCTCCTCTGGTATGTCACGATCCCTGGATCGCTAATGCTCATCGGCTTACTCGTGTCTTACTACCACCTGTTCCGTGCCAACTTTCCCGACGATAATGGAGGAGAGAAAAGCCTGATCTTCTTCAAGGAAATCCAGAAGCGAACGGAATCGAACTATATCGCGGAATTTCTCGACTGTAGCGAGGCAACGCTTCGAAACGACCTGCTAGGACAGGTTTGGCGCAACTCGCGTATCGTGTGCGAGAAATATCAGCGAGTGAAGCTCGCGATCATTGCGACTGCGATCAGCATCGCCCCTTTCGTCATGTTCTTGGTGATCACTGGCACCATCCATGCCCGCATCCCGTTGGTGAAAGGGTAATAGAGCACGCGCGCCGTTGCATCAGAAGAATGAAGAGATAAGGGACCAGATGCCGTAAAGCATCACGGCGCCAAGCAGAAGCGCCTCAACCTTCATCAGACAAGATTCACGGCCCTTCCCGACATCGGTGGGCCCATCCCTTTCCGACCTATCCATCTCCGCCTTCTTTCTCGTAGACGGTCATTGTCGGCGCCTGATCGAACTCGATCCCGACCGATCCAGCGTCATCGAAACCGATGGCACCTTGGCCAACGATAGTGATGCGCCAGCCGTTCTGATGCGTGCCCGTCACGACGATCTGCATATCGGTCCCGCTCCAATAATCAGGTGACGCCGCCCCTGAAATTCGGATGGTGCAGCCATAGCATAGGCGGGAAGGTGTCGGCTGCCCTTGCTCGTCCTCGCTCAGGTGTTCAAAGCGGCCTTCCTGCACCGTTAGGCTTAGGTCATGCCGAACAAACACTTCGCCATCTGGCCTCATGCCAGTGAGTTGCGCGTCGCGAATGTCGAAGCGAGAAACGTGAGCGCTCCAGGGATCAATGACCTCTTCAGACATCAGGTGTTGCGCCCTTCAGATCCCAAATCAGCAGTCCCTTGTGGCCCTTCTCCGACTTCACCAACCCGCGATCTCGCATATTCCTCAAGGCTGCTCCCACACGCTTCTGGATGGTCTTCACCAGCTTTTTGTCGGACTGATTCAGTTCGCGCTCGTCCATCAAACGCAGCGTAATGGTCAGACCATCCAGCGGCGCCGACGACTTCCTCAACATGGTCAAGATTGAACGGGTCACCTGCCCCTTGAACGCATGATGGCGCGGAGGCATCGGCTTCGTCTTGATTTCGTCCAGCTCTGCATCGGGATCGAAAAGAAGGATCGTGCAGTCGACGTGATCGAGGTCGATCAGGACTTGGCGAAGCTGATCCTGGAGTGCATCCACGCGACCGGCGATCTCGCCTCGCTTGCTCTTTAGGGCCGACACGGTGTTGGGATTCTGCATGCTCCCATTCGACCATCAATCTAGCGGAAAATCATCTTCTAGATTGGTCCCATTTGCGCCAAAATGCTGTGGAACTCGGGCAGCTCGTCGAGGAACAGGACGCCCAGATGCGCGAGGGAGACCTCGCCCGGGCGCACCTTCAGCCCGCCGCCGGTCAGCGCCGCCATGCTCGCCGAATGGTGCGGCGCACGGAAGGGCCGCGCGCGGCTGATCCGCCCGCCCTCCAGCAGCCCGGCGACCGACTGCACCATGCTGACCTCCAGCGCCTCTTCCGGGGTCAGCGGGGGCAGGATGCCGGGCAGGCAGGCAGCGAGCAGGCTCTTGCCCGCACCCGGCGGCCCGCTCATCAGCAGGTTGTGGCCGCCCGCCGCCGCGATCTCCAGCGCGCGCTTGGCGGTCTCCTGCCCCTTGACCTGTCTGAGGTCGGGGCCGGGCGGGGCCTCCTCCACCGTGCCGACCTGGGGTGCGCCCAGCTGCTGTGTGCCCTTGAGGTGGCCCAGCAGGCTGACGAGGTCGGGCGCGGCGATCACCGGGATGCCGCTGGCCCATGCGGCCTCTGCCCCCTGCGCGGCGGGGCAGATCAGGCCGCACTCCGCCTCGCTCGCATGAAGCGCGGCCAGCAGCACGCCGGGCGAACCGACGATGCGCCCGTCCAGCGCCAGCTCGCCCACCGCCACGAAGTCGGCCAGCTGCTCGCGGTCCGCCACGCCCATCGCGGCCAGCAGCGCGAGCGCGATCGGCAGATCGTAATGCGATCCTTCCTTGGGCAGGTCGGCGGGTGAGAGGTTCACCGTGATCCGCTTGGGCGGCAGCGCCAGCCCCATGGATGCCAGCGCGGCCTGCACCCGTTCGCGGCTTTCGCCCACGGCCTTGTCCGGAAGGCCGACGACCGAAAAGCGCGGGAGGCCGGCGGCGAGCTGGCACTGCACCTCGACGCTGCGCGCCTCCAGCCCGAGATAGGCGACCGTGCGGATCGTTGCGACCAAAGGCGGGCCCTCCCCGGCCCCGTGCATCCGGCAAACACTTGCCGCTTCGCCCTCGGCTTGTCGAGCCCGCAAGAACCCGCATCCCGTCAGTGGCATGGCGCAAAAGGTTACTTCGCCGGCAACCATCCTCGCTGGGGAGATGGTAACGCATGTGCGGCAAATGTTTGCCGGTGCGGTGGACAACCCCCCTTCTCCCTGCGCTCATTGCGTCCCTCGGCCTGGCGATCCCCCCCGCCCAGGCCGAGGGCTGGGAGCTGCAGGTCACCGTCACCGAGGAGTGGATCGACGAGAGCGATCCGCGCTTTTACGAGGCCGACCCTGCGAGCGAATACGCCTACGCCGAGGACGATCTCTACTCGCCATACGAAACCGATGCGGCTCCGCAGATCGCCTATGAAAGCGCGGGCCGCGCGATCACGTCGTTCCGCGCCAACGCGCCCACCGCGCTCGCTGCCTTCGGGCCGTTCCGCGTGGTCGACGAAACCCGCGCGGTGCTGGTCGGCGTTACCAACGCGGCGACGCCGGCGCAGTTCGAGGCGCTGCTGCGCGCCTATCCGCACCTCACCACGCTCGACATGGTCGAGGCGCCGGGGACGGAGAACGACCGGGCCAATCTCGCAGTCGGCAGGATGATTCGCGCAGCGGGCCTGACCACGCGGGTGCCGCGCGGCGGATCGGTACGGTCGGGCGCGGTCGAGCTGTTCCTTGCCGGGGCGCGGCGCGAGGTGGAGGATGGCGCGCAGTTCGCAGTCCACAGCTGGCGTGACAACCACGGTCGCGAGGCGAAAGACTTCGCGCTGGATGCGCCGGAGAATCGCTATTACCTCGACTATTACCGCGAAATGGGCATGAGCGAGGCGGGCGCACGCGATTTCTACGCGATGACCAACGCGGTGTCGCACGCGCAGGCCCGCTGGCTGGATGCGGGCGACATGCGCGGTTGGCTGGCGCGCACGCTGCCATCTGCGGCGAACGACAACGCTGCGAACGGAGAGCGTGCTGCGGCTATCGGCGCAGGTGCGGAGCGCGAACCGCGCATCGCCTATCTTGACGTTACCGTGGCGATCCAGTAGTGGCGCGCGCTTGAAGTCTGGCCCTTTGACGGGGCCGGAAACATTTCAGGTCGGAACGCGCCCGGGCGCGGCCAGCCGATCCAGCATTCGAGGGACTTATGAAGCGGACTTTCCAGCCCAGCAATCTCGTTCGTGCGCGCCGCCACGGCTTTTTCGCACGCAAGGCGACCACCGGTGGCCGCAAGGTTCTTGCCGCGCGTCGCAAGCGTGGCCGCAAGAAGCTCTGCGCGTAAGCCATCAGGCAACGTGAGCCGAGGGGGCGAATCGCTCTCTCGGTCTTGGCGCGCCCGTGCATGGGCGCGCTTGCAGTTGGCCGATGGCCGGCCGATAGTGCTCGCACCATGAGCGTCGCCGAAGCAACAGCCCACGCCCGGTCGGCCGACCGGCGAATCACCAGCCACGACGTGCTCACGCGCCGCGCGGATTTCCTCGCCGCGAATCGCGGGTTGCGCGTGCCCACACCGGGGTTCGTGCTCCTGGTGCGCCCGAATGAAGGGCAGGGCATGCGCTACGGCATCACCGTAACCAAGAAGATCGGCAACGCAGTGGTCCGCAACCGGATGAAGCGGCGGCTGCGCGAATTGCTGTGGGCGCAGCTCGGCACCCAGGGCCTGCCCGATCACGACCATGTGCTGATCGGCCGCGAAAGCGGGATAGAGCGCGATTTCACCAAGCTCTCCAGCGAATTGACCAGCGCACTGGCACGTGCCGCGAGGGGCGAAGGCCAGCGCGGGCGGCCTCCGCGGGGCAGGCGGCGCCGATGAACCCGGCAAAGCGCCTGATGGTGATCCTGATTCGCGGCTGGCAGCTTGGCCCCAGTGTCATCCTGCCGCCCAGCTGCCGCTTCCAGCCCAGCTGTTCGCAATATGCCATCGAAGCGATAGAGAAGCATGGGGCAATCAAGGGTGGATGGCTGGGCTTCAAGCGTATAATGCGCTGCCATCCGTGGGGTGGGCACGGTCACGATCCGGTGCCCTGACCCGCCATATCCACTTTGCCCGAAGATCACGCTGGGCCCGAACACCTCTCAGGGCCGGCACAGCTAGCAGGACTGCAATTCCTTGGACAACCAGCGCAATCTTATCCTCGCCGTGGTGCTGTGCGGCATCCTGTTCCTCGGCTACGACGCCGCGACGACCTATTTCTATCCGGCGCCGCCGGAAACGGAGCAGGGCGACCGGCCGACCACGCCTGCGCAGCAGCGGGCCGCCAACGTCACCGAAAATCCGGGCGTGGCAGCCGAGGTTGAACGGCAGGAGAAGGTCGATCTCGACGAGGCGCTGGCGTCGGGCAACCGCGTGCGGATCGACGCACCGCGGGTCGAAGGGTCGATCAACCTCGTCGGCGCGCGGGTCGACGATATCGAGCTCAAGGATCACCGCGCCACGGTGGACAAGGATAGCGGCCCGGTGCAGCTGTTTGCGCCCGCAGGCACGCCGATCCAGTATTTCGCGCAATTCGGCTTTGTCGGCGAAGGTACCGAACTGCCCGACGCGAAGACAGTGTGGACGGCCAGCAGCGATGTGCTGTCGGCCGACAATCCGGTCGACCTGCGATGGGATAATGGCGAAGGCCAGCGGTTCCGCATCCGCCTGTCGATCGACGACAATTACATGATCACCGCAGAGCAGACCGTGGCCAATGCGGGCAATGCGCCGGTCGTGGTCTCGCCCTTCGCCACGATCACCCGCACCAGCCTGACGTCGAGCAAGAGCACCTGGATTTCGCATTCGGGGCCGATCGGCGCGTTCGACGGATCGGTCGATTACGGAATCGATTACGATGATCTGGCCGAGGATCAGGCCATTTCCGGCGCTGCGAACCCCGCATGGCTTGGCTTTACCGACGTCTACTGGCTGGGCGCGCTGGTGCCGCAGCCCGGCGCTGCGCTGGACACGGGCTTTCGTTCGCTGGGCGACAACCTGTTCCGGACCGATCTGATCTACGATCCGGCCGTTCTGCGCCCGGGGCGGCAGATCACGCGCAGCTCGCGCCTGTTCGCGGGCGCGAAGGAAAGCCACGTGCTCGACCAGTACGAAGATGCCGGGATCGAAAAGTTCGGTTTGGCGATCGACTGGGGCTGGTTCCGCTGGTTCGAAAAGCCGATCCTGTGGCTGCTGCGCCAGATCTTCTCCGTCGTCGGCAATTTCGGCGTCGCGATCATCCTGCTGACCTGCATCGTGCGCGGCCTCATGTTCCCCATCGCGCAGAAGGGCTTCGCCAGTATGGCGAGCATGAAGGCGATCCAGCCGGACATGAAAAAGCTGCAGGAGAAGTACAAGGACGACAAGGTCAAGCAGCAGCAGGAAATGCAGAAGCTGTTCAAGGAAAGGGGCGTGAACCCGGTGGCCGGGTGCCTGCCCATGGTGCTGCAGATCCCGGTGTTCTTCGCGCTGTACAAGGTGCTGGTGCTGGCGATCGAGATGCGCCACCAGCCCTTTATCCTGTGGATCAGGGATCTGTCCGCGCCCGATCCGGCGCACGTGCTGAACCTGTTCGGCCTGCTGCCCTACGAAGTGCCGGGCTTCCTGGCGCTTGGCCCGCTTGCACTGCTGCTCGGCTTTACGATGTGGCTGACCTTCCGCCTCAACCCGTCCGCGATGGATCCGGTGCAGCAGCAGGTGTTCTCGATCATGCCGTGGGTGCTGATGTTCGTGATGGCTCCATTCGCCGCCGGGCTGCTGCTCTACTGGAACACTTCCAACCTGCTCACGCTGGCGCAGCAGAAATATCTCTACTCCAAGCATCCGCAGCTCAAGGCCTCGGCGGAGAAGGAGAAGGCGGAAAAAGCCCGGGCCCAGCCGGAAAGCACTACGTGAGCGCAATGGATACCGGCCCGCAAACGCAGGAAGAGATCGCCGCTGCACGCATGGTCTCGGGCCGGGTGGAGTTTCTGCTGTCGGCCCCGCAGCTTAAGTTCCTGCCCGAACCGACCGTGCCCGAAATCGCGCTGGCGGGCCGGTCCAACGTGGGCAAGAGCTCGCTGCTCAACGCGCTGACCATGCGCAAGGGCATCGCGCGTGCCTCCGTCACGCCGGGGCGCACGCAGGAGCTCAACATCTTCGAAGTCGGCGCGCCCACGCAGTTCCGCCTGGTCGACATGCCGGGCTACGGTTTCGCCAAGGCACCCAAGAGCGTGGTCGAGAAATGGCAGAACCTCGTGCGTACCTACCTGCGCGGGCGGCCCGTGCTGGCACGTACGCTGGTGCTGGTCGACAGCCGTCATGGGCTGAAAGACACCGACCGCGCGATGATGAAGATGCTGGACGAAGCGGCGGTTGGCTATCGCATCGTCCTGACCAAGAGCGACAAGATCAAGGCCAGCGCGCTGGCGCAAACCGCCGAAGCGGTGGCCGCCGAGGCGAAGAAACACCCTGCGGCCTTTCCCGAGATCCACCTCACCAGTGCCGAAAAGGGACAGGGCATCGCCGCCCTGCGCGCGGCCGTGGTGGCCGACGCGCTGACGCCCTAGGCTCGCGCTATGCTCGACAGAGCCGGAGCGGCGCTCTAACCGCCACCCAAGACACGAGGACGCGGCCCGCGACGACATGAAACTGATCATCGGCAACAAGAACTATTCCAGCTGGAGCCTGCGCGGCTGGCTTGCGTGCAAGCAGTCCGGGCTTTCCTTCGAGGAAATCCTGGTGCCGCTGTTCGGCGAGGACTGGGATGCGATCCGGCGCGGCGATGGCGATCTGACCCCGTCTTCGGGCAAGGTGCCGATCCTGTGGGATGGCGATGGCGACGAGGGCGCCGTCGTGTGGGACAGCCTGGCGATCCTCGAATACCTCGGCGACAAGGTGGGGCGCGACCGGTTCTGGCCCAAGCAGGACAACGCGCGGGCGATGGCGCGTGCGATGGTTGCGGAAATGCACAGCTCATACCTGTCGCTGCGGCGCGAGTGCCCGATGAATATCCGCACCCGGCACAAGGGGGTGAAAATCTCCGAGTCGACGCGGCAGGACGTGGTGCGCATCCTTGGCCTGTGGGCCGAGGCGCGCGCGCGGTTTGGCAGCGGCGGGCCGTTCCTGTTCGGCACGTTCGGTGCGGCGGACATTTTCTACGCGCCCGTCGTCAGCCGGTTCATCACCTATGGCTTCGGCGTGCCGGGCTTTGCCGAAAGCTACATGCAGGCGGTCTGGACGCACGACTGGCTCCAGCAATGGATTGCCGCCGCCGAGGACGAACAATGGGTCATCGAGCAATACGAAAGCGTGCCACAGACATGAGCCGGGGCCTGGGGCTGCGCATCGGCGCGGCGCTGGCGGGAATCGCGCTGCTGCTGCCGAGTGCCGGGAATGCCTGGGGCTTCTACGCCCATGGTATCACTGGCGAGATCGCGCTTGCCAATGTCCGGCCCGAAACGCGCGCCAAGCTGGACCGGCTGTTCGCTGCCGAGCCGCTGATCGGCACGCCCGACTGTGCGCTGAGCAATCTGGTCGAAGCGGCAACCTGGCCCGATTGCGTCCGGCGCGAGGGCTGGCGCTGGGGCTATACCGCGCCGTGGCACTACCAGACCGAGCCGGTGACCGAGGAGTACGACGCGCGCAAGAACTGCTCCGGCGGCAATTGCGTCAGCGCCCAGATCGAGCGCAATTTGCGCATCCTCGCGGATGAAAGCCTGCCGGACAATGTCCGGCTGCAAGCACTGGCCTTCGTCGTTCACTTCGCAGGCGACATCCACATGCCGCTGCATTCGGGCGATCTGGACGACCGGGGCGGCAACGATCGCGAGGCCGCCTATGGCATTGCGCCGGGGCTGAACCTCCACTCGATATGGGACGGGGCGCTGGCCGAACGTGCGATCACGTCCGCGCAGCCATCGCTGGTGCGCCGCTACTCCGCCGCCGAGCGCGCCGAACTGGCGGGCGGCGGCCCCGCCGACTGGGGCCGCGAGAGCTGGGAGACCGCGCGCGATTTTGTCTACCCCAACGCCTTCGGGCGTAGCCCGACGGACGGGCCGTTGGCCGATGAGACCGTGCTGACGCAGCAGGCTATCGAGGCGGCGATCCCCGTTTCGCAGCGCCGCGTTACGCAGGCGGGGCTGCGGATTGCCGAACTGCTCGACCGCGCGATGGAGCCCGGTCCGCTGCCCGAACCGACCCGCGACTAGTCGGGTTCCTCTCAGGGGGTGCGCTTTGCGGCATAGCGCGTGCCGTCCTTGTGCGAGTAGCCATCGGCGTCGAACACCATGTCGATATCGGGATATTCGCCCGAGTCGCGATCCTTTGGCCCCGCGCCGATCGCCACGAACACGCAGTCGGAATTGCTGCGGTTCTGGAGGTGGTGGCCGTTATCATCGCCGGCTGCCCATGCGACCACATCGCCGGGGCGGATGATGGTTTCGCCGCCATCCTCCACCAGCACGGCCTCCCCCGCCAGCATCACCACCAGCTCGTCTTCCTCGCGGTGCCAGTGCCGTTGGCTCGACCAGGCACCGGGCTTCAACGTCACATGGCTCGCCCCCATGCGCGTCAGCCCGGCGACCGGCGCGAGGCGGCGATACCAGCGCCCCTCCACCTCGGTATCGTACGGCGCGGGGTAGCCGGTCGCATTGGTCTGCGGGATTGCATCGAGATCGAGCTTGGGCATCGGCGAAGTCTCCTGCTAGCGCACGAGGCATGACTGATGTTCTCGAACTCGCCAAGCGGCTGATTGCCGCGCCCAGCGTTACCCCCGCCACCGGCGCGGTGTTCGATGCAATGCAGGCGATGCTGGAGCCGCTGGGTTTCACCGTCCACCGCTTCACGCGTGGCGATGGGGCCGCAGGCAGCGACGAAGCCCCGGTCGAAAACCTGTTCGCCATCCGCAAGGGCGCAGGGCCAAAGCACCTCGCCTTTGCCGGGCACCTCGACGTGGTGCCGCCGGGCGAGGGCTGGGCGAGCGGGGCGTTCGAGCCCGAAATCAGGGGCGACCTTCTCTACGGGCGCGGCGCGGTCGACATGAAGGGCGCGATCGCCTGCATGGTCGCCGCGGTGGCCGATGTGCCTGCCGATGCCGGGACGATCAGCTTCATCATCACCGGCGACGAGGAAGGGCCCGCGCTGCACGGCACCCGCGCGCTGATCGATTTCATGCGCAGCGAGGGCCACGCGCCCGACCTGTGCCTTGTCGGCGAGCCGACCAGCGTCAACCGGCTGGGCGACATGATGAAGATCGGCCGGCGCGGATCGGTGAATATGTGGCTCAGCGCGAAGGGCACGCAGGGCCATGTCGCCTATCCGCATCTGGCCGACAATCCGATCCCGCGCCTCGTCGCGGCGATGGCGGAGCTGAATGCGCTGGAGCTGGATGAGGGTACGGACTGGTTCCAGCCGAGCAATCTGGAGATCACCGATATCGAGGTCGGCAATCCGGCGCACAACGTGATCCCCGGCGAGGCACGCGCGCGGCTCTCCATTCGCTTCAACGATCTGCATTCGGGCGTTTCGCTGAGCGAGCAGGTGACCGCAATCTGCGCAAGGCATCAGGTGGACGTGCGGCCCGTGATCTCGGGCGAGCCTTTCCTGACCCCGCCCGGCGCATTCTCGCAAATGGTCAGCGATGCGGTGGAGGCGGAGACCGGCGTAACGCCAGAACCATCGACCACGGGCGGCACGTCGGACGCGCGTTTCCTGCGCGCAGTCTGCCCGGTGATCGAATTCGGCCTGATCAACGCGACCATGCACAAGCGCGACGAAGCGGTCGCGGTGGCCGATCTTGCGGTTCTGGCGCGGATCTATGCCCGGATTGCGCGCGCCGCGCTGGAGAGCTGATCGGGTAAGGCTTGCCGTCCCCCTCGTGCACCGGCACTAGTGCAGCAGGACTTCTAGGGGGATTTCGATGTTCAAGGCCTGGTTCGCCACTCCGCTGTGGGCGCGCGTGCTGCTCGCGCTGATCCTTGGCGCGATCGTGGGGTATTTCTGGGGCGAAGGTGCCGCGAGCATCAAGATCGTCGGCGACATCTTCATCGACTTCATCAAGATGCTGATCGTCCCGCTGATCTTCTTCAGCCTGGTGTCCGGCGTGACCGCGATCGGCGATCTGGGCAAACTGGGCAGCGTCGGCTGGCGCGCGATCCTCCTGTTCGTCATCACCGGCCAGATCGCGGTGTGGCTGGGGCTGGGGCTGGGCACGTTCTTCGCGCCGGGCATCGGCCTCGACACCAGCGGGATCGAGATGGGCGTGGTGCCCGAGCCCGCACCCTTCGACTGGCGCGAAATGCTCCGCTCGATGATCCCCGTCAGCCCGGTGAAGGTTATGGCGGACGTCAACGTGCTGCCGCTGATCGTGTTCTCCCTGCTGGTGGGCGTGGGCATCCTGCTCGCCCGGCGGGACGAGGACACCGAGAACGCGGACACGCCGGGTGCGACTCGGGGCGCCGTGGCGGCCGTGGCGCGGGCGTTCGATGCCGGGGCCGTCATCTTCCAGAAGGTGACCATGGTCATCATGGAGCTAACGCCCTTCGGCGTCTTCGCGCTGATCGCCTGGGTGGTCGGCACGCTCGGCCTCGATGCGGTGACCGCGCTGGGCAAGCTGGTCGCGCTCAATTACGGCGGCTGCGTGCTGATCATCGCGATCATGTATGTCGCGATCCTGCTGCTGTCGCGGGTGTCGGTCACCGGCTTCTTCCGCGGGATGATCGACGCGATTGCGGTCGCCTATTCGACCGCCAGCTCCAGCGCGACCCTGCCCGTGACGCTGCGCTGCACACAGCGCAATCTGGGCGTCAGCCGCCCGACCTCCAGCTTCATCGTCTCGCTGGGCTCGACCATCAACATGGATGGCACCGCAATGTATCTGGGGCTGGCGACGCTGTTCGGTGCGCAGATCTTCGGGGTGGACCTGAGCTGGGCGGACTATGGCATGATCGCGCTGCTGGCGACGGTCGGCTCGATCGGCGCCGCGGGCATTCCCGGCGGCGGGCTGGTGATGATGGGCGCGATCTTCACCGCAGTCGGCGTTCCGCTGGAAACCATCGCCTTCGTGGCGGGCGTGGACCGGATAATGGACATGATGCGCACCGCCACCAACGTCACCGGCGATGCGACGGTAACCGTTGCAACCGCGACCATGCTGGGCGAGATCGACAAGACAGAGCTCGCCAGCGCGGATGACGTCTGAGGGGGAGCGGAGCTTTTCGGCAGGCGAGATGGCATGGCGCATCGCGCTTTGCCTCCTTCTGGTCGTGGCTTTGCCCGTCGCCACAATCACCATTTTCTCCGCGCCACCGGACTTCTCAAAACCTGCTTCGCCGCAAGGAGCGATTCGAGGGTGGCTCGACGATCACGGCTGGTGGCTGGTTCCAGGAGGATTCCTGGCAGCGGGGATCGCCGGTATTCACCTTCTGCCCGTCGGACGATGGACCAAGGCGGTGCTGACCGCCTGCTATGTTCCCTTGGGCTTGGGAAGCATCTTCATCTTCACCCTGATCTGGGCGTGTCACTGTTGCGGCGGTTGTCTCTAGCCCTCACTCGCCCATGATCGTCGGGCCATCGCTGACCTGATCGACATATTCGACCGGCACGAATTCTCCCAGACCGCACCCCGCGCCGCGCGACAGGCGATTGCCGTAGGTATCCAGGCGATACACGATCTCGCCCTGGCACAGGCTGCCGCCGCGCACGTCGTAGGAAATCGCGTCGTTCCGCCGAAGCGCGGGGCACCCCCCGCCAAGAGCGTTGCGATACACGTCGCCACCGGTGAGCGTGAAATCGATCACCCCGTCGCCGCGCACGCTGGTGCTGCGGATGCTCGATGCGTTGACGCAGGTCCGTGACTCGCCCGCGATCTCTACGGCGGGTTCCACCGCGGCCACGGGCGTCCGCGGTTCAACGACCGGAGCGCACGCCGCAAGTACGATCACGCCTGCAAGTGGTGCCGCATATTTCATCATCCATCCTCCTTCAGCCGCGCTTTGGCGCGCTGCGATCTTGGCGGTTCTAGCACCTTCTTGCGGAAGCTGCACAGGTCGGCGACCTCGCAGCGCCAGCATTCGGGCGTGCGCGCCTTGCAAACGTAGCGGCCGTGCAGGATCAGCCAATGATGCGCGTGCAGGCGGAAGGAGCCGGGGACGCGCTTCTCCAGCTTCGCCTCGACCGCCTCGGGCGTCTTGCCCTTGGCAAGGCCGGTACGGTTGCCGACGCGGAAGATATGCGTGTCGACCGCGAAGGTTTCCTGCCCGAAGGCGCAGTTGAGCACGACATTGGCCGTCTTGCGGCCCACGCCGGGCAGCGTGACCAGCTGCTCGCGCGTCTGCGGCACCTCGCCGCCATGCTCGTCCACCAGCAGGCGCGCCATCGCGATCACGTTCTTCGCCTTGGAGTTGAACAGGCCGATGGTCTTGATGTGTGCCTTGAGCCCGTCTTCGCCCAGATCGAGCATCGCTTGAGGCGTCTTCACATCGGCGAACAGCGCGCGCGTCGCCTTGTTGACGCCGACATCGGTCGCCTGCGCGCTCAGCGTTACCGCCACCAGCAGCTGATAGGGATTGCCATATTCCAGCTCCGTCTCGGGCGATGGGTTGCCTTCTGCAAGCCGGCGGAAGAATTCGAAGATCTGGTCGTTGGTCATGGTGTCTGTGAGGAGCTGAATATAGGTCGTTCGGATGTTCTTGCGATTTCGAGAAACCAATCGATCACATCATCGTCGAGCTTTAGCGTACGATGCCAAGCCGGAGCTGGCTTGTGTACCGAGGTGCTTCGAAATCGCTCCGGCCAGATATCGCATAGCTTTCGGCGCCATTCGTCGTTCCCGTGTTTGAAATAGTTCGCGCAGAACCGAAGCGCATCGATATCGCGATGCACTTCGATTGAGTGACCTGTGGCGTCAGCCTTCAAGTCGCGATGGCGACGTCTGTCTGCTGGTGCCCCTGCCGGAACATGGCGTTCCCAATGGTGATAGATGGCGATGACCGTGGCCGTCTTCATCCCATTCTCCCACCTGGGGCGCACCAGAACCGATATCCTTCCGGTATTTGTCGATCAGTTCTTCGAAATGGCTATGCTGTTCCTCGAGCGCGTTTTTGGCTGCTTGGTACATGAGTGACAGCGATTTCAGGCCTTGGGCAAACCCGTAGGCACCAGCGTCGTACGAAAACGCCACCACTCTCCTAGATCCCCAGCACATCTTCCATCGTGTAGCGGCCGGGCTCCCTCCCGATCAGCCATGCTGCGCCGGTCAGCGCGCAGCGTGCGAACAGGGTGCGGTCTTCGGCGACGTGGCTGAGCACGATCCGTTCGTCCTCGCCTGCAAGAATCACGCTGTGCTCGCCCGCCACGGTGCCGCCGCGCAGGGATGCAAAACCGATGGCGCCCTCGCCGCGCGCGCCGGTATGGCCGTCGCGCCCGCGCTCGCTATTTTCGGCAAGCGCGATCCCGCGCCCTGAGGCGGCTGCTTCGCCCAGCAGCAGCGCGGTGCCCGATGGCGCGTCCACCTTGTTGCGGTGGTGCATTTCCAGGATCTCGACGTCCCAGCCATCGCCCAGCGCCGCCGCTGCCTCGCGAACCAGCCGCGCCAGCATGGTCACGCCGAGCGAGGTGTTGCCGGTTTGCAGCACGGGCACCGCGCGCGCGGCCTCGTCGATCGCGCGGTGGTGCGATGCGTCCAGCCCGGTGGTGCCGATCAGCAGCGGAATGCCCGCCCCGATCGCGGCGTGAAGATTGGCTTCCAGCGCGCCGGGCGCGGAAAAGTCGATCAGTACGTCGCTGCGATCGGCAAGCCCGGCGACATCCTCGCCCTTGTCCGCGCCGCCTGCCAGCGTGTGCTCGCCGCGCTCTATCGCCGCGGCGATGGCCTGCCCCATGCGCCCGTCGCGCCCGATGATCCCGATGGCTGCCATGCTCAGTCCTTTGTCGCCTGATCGAGGAGGAAGGCGGTCAGCCCGTCGAAATAGGCCTGCTGGTCGTCGTACATGGCCATGTGGCTGCCCTCGGTAGCCAGAAGCTGACCGTTGGGAAGCTGCTGCGCCATCTGCGCCATATAGGCCGGGTCCATCGTGTCGTGCCGGCCCGAAATCACCAGCGTGGGCACGGTGATTTCAGCGAGGTCTTCGAACCGGTCCCAGTTTTCCAGCCGACCGCTCGCGCCCAGTTCGCTCGGCCCCTGCATCAGCACATAGACGTGCGGATTGAGGCCCTCGAAACCGCGATTGACCGGCACCGGCCATTCCGACGCGGGACGGCGCAGGATGTGCTTTTCATAAAATTCGGGCACCAAAATGCCCATGTAATCGGGGTCGTCGGTCTGCCCGCTCGCCTCCAGTGCTTCCACGCGGGCCAGCTTTGCCGGGTCCATCTGCGGTTTCAGCACCGTGTCGGCATAGGCGTTGTAGGCGGGGATCGAGGCCATCATGTTCGAGATGATGACGCACTTCACCCGATCCGGGTGGGCCAACGCGTATTCGATGGCGAGGATGCCACCCCAGCTATGGCCGAGGAGGCAGAAGTTCGATCCATCGCCGCCGATCGCCTGCCGCACCTGATCGACCTCGTCCACGAAGCGCGGGATGGTCCACAGCGCGTCGTTATCCGGCCGGTCGCTGCGGCCCGCGCCGAGCTGGTCGTAGTGGTAATATTCGACGCCGGTCGCCGGGATGAAACTGTCGAAGGCGGCGAAATAGTCGCTCGTCCCGCCCGGCCCGCCGTGGAGCAGCAGCAGCTTCATGTCCGGATTGTTGCCGATCCGTTTGAGCCAGACATTGTGCGGCCCGTCCGGCGTGGTGATCGGCACCAGTTGCTCGCCGCCCGCCCAGGCATCGGCGCGGCCCGAATTGTCGAGATAATCCGCCAGCGGCATGGCTGGCGCAGGCGCGGCTTCCTGCGCGGCCAGAGCGGTTCCCGCACTGCCCAGCATCATGGCCAGCGCCCCAGCGATCCAGCTTTTTCTCATGCCCATGTCGCCCACTATCCTCCGGCATATTTTCCAGGCTCGGGCGGTATCACGCAGGCCCCATGCGGGCTAGAGCGTGCCGTATGAAGCAGACCGGCAATATCGTCATCCTGACAGGAGCAGGGATTTCCGCCGAAAGCGGGATCGATACGTTTCGCGATGCGGGCGGATTGTGGGAGAAACACCGGATAGAGGATGTCGCCACGCCAGAGGCGTTCGCCCGCAATCCCTCGCTGGTGCAGGGGTTCTACGACGCCCGCCGTGCGGCGCTGGATTCGGTCGAGCCCAACGCGGCGCACGATGCGCTGGCGCGGCTCGACGCCCGGTGGCCCGACGACGAAACGCACAGCCTGCTGATCGTGACGCAGAATGTCGACGATCTGCACGAGCGTGCGGGCGCCCGCCGGGTGCTGCACATGCATGGGCGGCTGCGCAGCGCGTTGTGCGCGGCTTGCGGAACCCGGGCGCAGTGGCACGGACCGCTGACCGATGCTCCCCCCTGCGAGGCCTGCGGCGCACCCGCGCTGCGGCCCGACATCGTCTGGTTCGGCGAGATGCCCTATGAAATGGAGCGGATCTACGCCGCGCTGGCCAAGGCGGATCTGTTCGTCTCGATCGGCACAAGCGGCGCGGTCTACCCCGCTGCGGGCTTCGTACAGGAGGCCGCCGCCTATGGCGCGCGCACGCTGGAGCTCAATTTGGAGCGGAGCGAAGGCTCGCACTGGTTCGACGAATCGCGCCAGGGCAGGGCGGGCGAGCTGGTGCCCGCGTGGGTGAACGAGGTGCTGGGATGAGCGAACACGACGGAAGCTGTCATTGCGGGGCGATCCAGCTCACGCTGCGCGACGAGCCGACCGAGGTCAGCGAGTGCAATTGCTCGATCTGTCGCCGGACCGCAGGGCTGTGGCATTATTGCTCACCGCGCCAAGTGACGATCGAGGGTGAAGCGACCGGCTATCAGCAGGGCGATCGCATGATCACGCTGTGGCACTGCGGCACCTGCGCCTGCACGACCCACTGGACGGCGGTCGATCCGCTATACGACCGCATGGGTGTGAACCTGCGCATGTTCGATGCCAAACTGTGGGAGAACCTGCCGAAGACATTCGTTGACGGCGCCAGTTTCTAGCGGCCATCGCACCCGCTGCACGCCGGGTCTTTCGCAATCCGGAAGCTGCGCATGTCCGGCGTCAGGCCGTCCATCAGGTGCAGCGTGCCCCATTGCGGATCGCCGAAGCTGCTCGCGCCGGCCAGCAGCACGCGGATCGCCTGCATGGCGGCGAAGCTGCCGACCCAGCCGACCATCGCGCCCAGCACGCCATCTTCCGCGCAGGTGTCGCAATCCTCGGCGTCGAAGGCGTCGCCAACATAGCAGCGGTAGCAGGCCTGATCGGGCAGGTGGCCCGCGAAGGCGCCGACCTGCCCCTGAAAGCGCCCCACGGCAGCGGAGAGCAGCGGGGTGCCCGCCGCGACGCAGGCATCGGATACCGCCAGCCGGGTGGCGAAATTGTCCGTCCCGTCGAGCACGAGGTCCGCATTTGCGATGAGCGCGCCTGCGTTGTGCGAATCGATCCGGTCGTCGCGCACCTCGGCAGGAATCGCGCCATCGAAATTGGCCAGCCAGCGGCGCGCGGCGACCGCCTTTGCATGGCCGATATCGCGCGTGGTGTAGATCGTCTGGCGCTGGAGGTTGGAAAGCTCGACATCGCCAGAATCGACCAGCGTGAACCGGCCCACGCCCGCTCCGGCCAGATATTGCAGCGCGGGGCTGCCGATCCCGCCAAGGCCGATCAGCGCGACATGTCTGCCCGCCAGCGCCGCCTGCCCCGCGCCGCCCACTTCGGGCAGCACGATATGGCGCGCGAACCGCTCAAGCCTTTCGGGGGCGAGGCTCACGGCTTGTTGATATCCTCTGCACGCCGCTCCTGCACGAAACCCCCGATCCCGAACCACCACAGGAAAGCGATTACGCCCCCCTTCACCGGCTGGAGCATGGCCAGCAGCATCGCCACCGCGACCGGCAGGATGATCGCCAGCGTCAGCCATGCCGACATGCCGTAGCTGCCGATCATCGCGATCACGACCGGGGCGAGCAGGTGGCCGACAACGAAGATGCCGATATAGGCGGGAAAATCGTCAGCCTGTTGCGCCGACCAGTCCTGCGCGCATTGCGGGCACCGGTCGACCGGCTTGAGCCATTTGCGGAACAGCCGCGCCTCGCCGCAACGCGGACATTGCCCGCGAAGCGCGCGCAGCAGCGCCGCGCCGAGCGTGCCGGGCAAATCGACTCGCGCGGGATAGGTCTGGGGATCGGCCATGGACGTAGCTGTTGGCAGCCTGTGCGCTGCCTGTCGACAGACCTGTGGATCGGTCTGCCGACAAACGGTTCACGGGATGCGGGGCGACTGTGAGTGAGATCAGCTCTCGAGCTGGCGCAGCAGGCTGCGGACGTCGCCGTCCATATCGGCATCGCGGGTGCGCAGGTCTTCGATCAGCTTGACCGCGTGGATCACGGTTGAGTGGTCGCGCCCGCCGAATTTGCGCCCGATTTCGGGGTAGCTGCGCGGGGTCAGCACCTTGGAGAGGTACATCGCGACCTGCCGGGGGCGGACCACCGCGCGGGTGCGGCGCTTGCTGCTCATCTCGGAGCGGTCGATGCGGTAGAACTGGCACACGGTGCGCTGGATCTCGTCGATCGTGATCCGGCGGCGGTTGGCCGAGAGGATATCGGTCAGCTGTTCCTCGGCCAGCTGCAGCGATACGGGCTGGCCGGTCAGCTGGGCATAGGCGATCAGCTTGTTGAGGCCGCCGACCAGTTCGCGCACGTTGCGAGTGATCGTGCGGGCGAGGAAGTCGACCACATCGTCGGGCACGCTGAGCGGCGCGAACCGGGTCAGCTTCGATTCGAGGATCATGCGGCGCAGCTCCAGATCGGCGGGCTGGATATCCGCGACCAGGCCCATCGACAGGCGGCTGAGCAGACGCGGTTCGACAGAATCGAGTGCCTGCGGTGCCCGGTCGGCGGCGAAGACCAGTCGCTTGCCTTCGGACAGCAGGTGATCGATCGTGTACAGCAGCTCTTCCTGCGCGCTCGCCTTGCCGATGATAAACTGCAGGTCGTCGACCAGCAGCAGGTCGAACCCGCGCAGGCGCGTCTTGAATTCGATCATCCGGTTCTGTTTCAGCGCCTGGACGAATTCCACCATGAAACGCTCTGCACTGCAGTAGAAGATGCGTGCGCGCGGATGCTGGCTGAGGAACTGGTGGCCGATGGCATGCAGCAGGTGCGTCTTGCCCTGGCCTGTCGCAGCCTTGATGTAGAGCGGCGAGAACTGCGGCTTCTCGCTGGCGGCCATGCGCTGCGCGGCATTGCGGGCCAGCACGTTGGCATCGCCGGTAACGAAGGCGGCAAAGGTCAGCGAGGCATCGAGCCCGACCGAGCTGAAGCCGGGATCGCCGAAGCCGCCATCGGAAACGACACGCAGATCGGGCCGGTCATTGGCCGGAATGCGCGAATCGCCCAGCGAGATGTCGGCCATGCGCTTGCGGCTCGGATGCACTTCGATCGCGACGGTCTTGATTTCGGACCGCATGATCTTCCACGCGAGCGAAAGACGGTCGGCGAAATGCTTGCGCACCCACTCGGCGGCGAATTCGGACGGCAGATAGAGCGCCAGAGTGCCGGTTTCGGCATCGAATTCGCCCAGCTGGATCGGCTTGATCCACTGGCTGTGCAACTGATGGCCCAGATCCTTGCGCAGACCCGCAGTAATATCGTCCCAGTCTGCGGTGAGCGCGACGCGCTCCATGTCGTCTTCGCCGTCGCCCTTGGTACGCTTGCGCGCCGCGCCGTTCGTGTCGGGAATACGTGCCATGATATGCTAATTCACCTCCGCTTCCGGCAGCGCGGATCGCCACCAGACTAGAAAACCAGTCCGAATTTCGATGGGCAAAGCGGTTCCGTAGCCGCAGTCGCGTGGATCGCGTGCAGGCTGAGAAGCCACCCAATTGGCCATCTTCGATTTAGGCGCCGGGAGTGTCCCCAACCCGGCGATGGGGTTTATAAAGCAGGTCTGTGGGTGGCACGGCAAGCGGGAAATAGTCGTCGAATTGAAATAAAGAAATTGACACGCCAAGAACCGCAGAAGGCCGTTTAACTATCTGTAAAGGCTGTTTTTTCACCTTTCCACACTGCTGTAAGGCGCAGAAATCCTAGCTCGAATCGGAAAGTGAATATGACAGCTTGAAGACGGAATCGAAAAAGGGGCCGCCGCACGCTGCGACGACCCCCTTTCGAGGTCCAATTGCAAGGCCTTACGTGAAGTTAGAGCGCCGAGACCCGCTTGGAAAGGCGGCTCATCTTCCGCGAGGCGGTGTTCTTGTGCAGCACGCCGCGGGCAACGCCACGGGCCAGTTCGGGCTGTGCGGCGCGGAGCGCGTTCTGCGCGGCTTCCTTGTCGCCACCTTCGATCGCCGCTTCGACCTTCTTCACGAAGGTGCGGATGCGGCTCATGCGCGAACCGTTGATTTCGGCGCGGCGCGCGTTGCGACGAATGCGTTTGCGGGCTTGCGGCGTATTGGCCATGGTCGTCCTTGTTTCGAGCCGCGAAGCGCGCGGCCTGCTGTCTAATGTCAAATCCTGGGAACGGCGATTGCTCGCCGGAAGGCGCGGCACATAGGGCCGATGGCGCAGCGCGTCAAGGAAATTGGGGGCAAACCTGTCTCCGGCCTTATCGCTGACAGCGCGGGCAGTACCACGTGCTGCGCCCTCCTTGCACGATTCGCACGATGTGCCCACCATCATCGCGCCGGCATGGCTCCCCCGTCCGCCCGTAGACGTCGAATCGGGTGGAGAAATAGCCCAGCTCGCCGTCGGGCCGGGCAAAGTCCCGCAGGCTGGAGCCGCCATCGCGAATCGACTGTTCCAGCACCGCGCGAATCTCGGTCACCAGCCGTTCCAGCGCGGCGAGCGAGATGCGTGCCGCCGCGCGCCGCGGGCCGATTCGCGCCCGCCACAGCGCCTCGCAGACATAGATATTGCCGAGCCCGGCGACGATTCGCTGGTCGAGCAGCATCAGCTTGATCGCCTGCTTCCGGCCCGCGAGCGCGCGCTTCAGATAGGCGGCGGTCAGATCCGGGCCGAGGGGTTCCGGTCCCATGCCGGCGAAGCTGGGCCATTGATCGAGCATGGGCGTATCGACCAGATCGACCCAGCCGAACCGGCGCGGATCGTTGAGCGCGAATCGATTCGCTTCGGTCTCGATCAGGAAGTGGTCGTGCTTCTCAAGCCTGTCGGGGTCGATCCGCCAGCGGCCGCTCATGCCCAGATGAAAGATCAGCGTCTGGTCGCGGTCGGTGTGAATCAGGCCGAACTTCGCGCGCCGGCCCAGCCCGGTCACGCGTGCACCGACCAGCGCCTGCCCCAGGCCGGCGGGGAAGGGGCGGCGCATATCGGCCGGGTGGCGCGAGCCGCCTCGATGATTCGGTTTTCGAGATGAAGGGCGAGGCCGCGCACGGTGGTCTCGACCTCTGGCAGTTCGGGCATTTTCGTTCCGGCGGTTTGCAGGGTCTCGATGCTGCATATGGAGAGTCGCCGCCAGCGGTGCCAGAGGGCTGGCACGGTTTCGAACAAAGCTCCGAATAGACGCCCAACCAGTTTGCCACTAAGGCCCACGGCCATGAGCGAAACCGTTTCTTTCGGCTACGAAAACGTCAGCCCCGATGAGAAGACCGCGCGCGTCGGCGGCGTCTTTTCCAATGTCGCCGCCAAGTACGACGTGATGAACGATGCGATGTCGGGCGGGATGCACCGGCTCTGGAAAGACCGTTTCGTGCGCCGGGTGAAACCGCAGGCGGGCGAGGCCATTCTCGACATGGCGGGCGGGACGGGTGACATCGCCTTCCGCATGGCGGCCGCAGGCGCGGAAGTGACCGTGGCCGACATCAACCAGGACATGCTCGATTGTGGCATCGAACGCGCGATGGAACGCGGGATCGAAGGCCTGTCGTGGAGCTGCCAGAACGCCGAGGAACTGCCCTACGCCTCGCGCATGTTCGATGCCTACACCATCGCTTTCGGCATCCGGAACGTCACCTATATCGACAAGGCGCTGGCAGAGGCGCACCGCGTGCTGAAGCACGGCGGGCGGTTCTATTGCCTGGAATTCAGCACGGTTGAATGGCCGGGCTTCAAGGATGCCTACGATCTCTATTCCGAACGCGTCGTGCCGCAACTGGGCAAGGCCATCGCGCAGGACGAGGATTCGTACCGCTACCTCGTCGAATCGATTCGCCGCTTCCCGCCGATGGCCGAGTTCGAAGGCATGATCCGCGCGGCTGGCTTCAGCCAGACGAAGGTAGAGCCGATCATGGGCGGCCTCGTCGCGATCCATTCGGGCTGGAAGATTTAGTGGCATCCCGTCTGTCATGGCCCTCTCCCCGTTCGGGGAGAGGATACGCAGGCTTGGCGGCGAAGCCGGCTAGCCGGAGTTGGAGAGGGACGTCCGTTTTCGCAGGCCGGGCACTCCCCTCTCCAAGCTGCGGTAGTTCCTGCGGAGCGACCTTCGCTATCCTCTCCCCCCACGGGGAGAGGGCTATGGGCAGCACATGACCCGTCCGTCACGCCACATCTGGCGTCTGCTCAAATGGGGGCGCACCGCTGCGCGGCACGGCGCCTTGCGCGGGATCGAGAACGATCCCAACGCGCCCACTCCGGTCAAGCAGCTGATCCGCATCGCGCGCTTCGGTACGCGCCAGCCGGTGACGCCGGACTATGCCGGTGCGTTTCGCGCCATCGGACCCGCCGCGATCAAGCTGGGCCAGTCGCTCGCCACGCGGCCCGATCTGGTCGGTGACGAGGCGGCGCTCAATCTGCTCAGCCTGCAGGATAACCTGCCCCCCGTGCCGTTCGATACGCTGCGCCCGGTCATCGAATCGACCTTCGCGCAGCCGATCGAGCAGCTGTTTCGGGAAATCGACCCCAAGCCGGTCGGCGCGGCGTCGATTGCCCAAGTCCACCGCGCGATCACCAGCGACGGGCGGCAGGTCGCGGTCAAGATGCTGCGCCCCGGCATTCGCGAACAGTTCGCGCGCGACATCGCAACCTACGAATGGGCCGCCGCCCATGTCGAGGCGATGGGCGGCGAGGCTGCGCGCCTGCGCCCGTCGCTGACCATCGCCAACTTCAAGCGGTGGACCAATTCGGAGCTGGACCTGCGGCGCGAAGCGGCCGCGGCGAGCGAGCTGGCCGAAGCGATGAAGGGCTTTGCGGGATATCGCATCCCGGCGGTCGACTGGGACCGCACCAATGGCCGCGTGCTGACCATCGAGTGGATCGACGGGATCAAGATGAGCGACCGCAAGGCGCTGCTGGAAGCCGGGCACGATCTGGAACAGCTGGCCGAACGGCTGGTGCTCGCCTTCCTCACCCAGGCGATCAGCGGCGGCTATTTCCACGCCGACATGCACCAGGGGAATCTGTTCGTGGAGCCCGACGGCACGATCGCGGCGATCGACTTCGGCATCATGGGCCGGATCGACCGGCGTGCACGCCAGTGGCTGGCCGAAATCCTCTACGGGCTGACCACCGGCAATTACCGCCGGGTCGCGGAAATCCATTTCGAGGCGCAATATGTGCCGAGCTATCACTCGGTCGGCGAATTCGCGACCGCGCTGCGCGCCGTGGGGGAGCCGATGCGTGGTAAGCCGGTAAGCGAGCTGTCGGTCGGCCAGATGCTCGACGGGCTGTTCGCGATCACGCGCGATTTCGACATGCAGACCCAGCCGCACCTGCTGCTGCTGCAAAAGACGATGGTGATGGTCGAAGGCATCGCGACCCAGCTCAACCCCAAGATCAACATGTGGGATGTGTCCGCACCCTTCGTGCGCAGCTGGATCCGCGACGAGCTTGGCCCCGAAGCCGCCATCGCCAACCGCTTGCGCGAAGATGCCGATACGATCCAGCGCATCCCCGCGCTGATCCGCAGGCTGGAAGAGAAATACCCGCCGCGCGGCGGTGCGCCCGATCCGCCGCCCGTGCCGGAGATCGAGCTGATGTGGGACCGCAAGGAGCGCAAGCCCGGTCCCGGCTGGCTGGGGCAGGCGGCGCTGCTGCTGGCAGGCGCGGGCGCGATGGCCGCGCTGTTCGGGTTCGGCGTGCTGGGCTAGTCGCGCGCGGCGCGGGCAAACACGCCTGCCGCGACCAGACTGATGATCGTGGTTGCCGCTTCGATTGCCATCGGCGTCCACCAGCCTTCGTGACCGCCTGCTTGCACCAGATGGATCGCCCGCCCGGTCAGCGCGATGCCGAACAGCGCGGCGGTGAATATCAGCGGCGTGGCCGCGCGCCGCGCGCCGCCCCAGACCAGCCCCAGCGCGCCGACCAGGAAAAAGGCGGCCATGTCGCCGCGAATGGTCGACCAGCCATGCGGCCCACTGGCGGTGAGCGCGAAGCCTTCCGCGGCTCCAGTCGGATCGATCAGGAAGCGTGCACCCATAACGGCATAGAAGAGGCCGCCCAGCAGCAAGACGAAACGCAAGATCATGGCCATGGTCCGATTCTCCCCCTTCGGCACCTGGCAACAGCCGCGCCCTGACCTGCACCCTAGCGCATCGCACGGCGCGCGGGCTAGCGCGGCGTGCGCCGCCTCGTTACCGTCGCGCAACGAAACCTGAACCAGAAAGAGGCGGACCATGGATGAGGGCAAGGCCCTGCGCATCCTGCTGATCATCGGCGGCGGCATCGCCGCGTACAAATCCTGCGAGCTGATCCGCCTGATCCGCCGGAACGGCGGCGAGGTGACCTGCGTGCTGACCGATGGCGGCGCGCAGTTCGTCACCCCGATGACGCTGGCGGCGCTCTCCGAAAACTCCGTTCACACCACTTTGTGGGATCTGAAGAACGAGGTCGAGATGGGGCATATCCAGCTCAGCCGGGAGGCGGACCTGATCGTGGTGTGCCCGGCAACCGCCAACATGCTCGCCAAGATGGCTGCCGGCATTGCAGACGATCTGGCGACCACGCTGCTGCTGGCAACGGACAAGCCGGTGATGGCGGTGCCCGCGATGAACGTGCGGATGTGGGGCCACGCCGCGACGCAGGCCAATGTCGCGACCCTGCGCGATGCGGGCGTGATGGTGCTGCAGCCCGACGAAGGTACGATGGCATGCGGCGAATATGGCGCGGGCCGCCTTCCCGAACCCGACGCGATCTGGGCGGCGATTGCGCGCTGGACCGGAAGCGGCGCGGGCTCCGCGGGTGAGGCTGCTCCGAAAGAAGAGCAGGGCGGTCTTGGTGGATTGATCGCCTCGCTGATTCCGCGTGGCACGAAGACCCGCGCGGCGGCGCAGGACGCCTTGCTGGCAGACAAGGGCTCGGCCCGGATCTCGCCCGACGATCTTGGCCCGCGCGCGACCGCAACCGGCTTTGGCGACGCCTTCGATGGTGCGCCGCTCGCCGGGCGGCATGTGCTGGTCACCGCAGGGCCGACGCACGAGCCGATCGACCCGGTGCGCTACATCGCCAACCGGTCCAGCGGGAAGCAGGGGTTCGCCATTGCCGCCGCGGCGGCTGCGGCGGGTGCGCGGGTAACGCTGGTCGCCGGGCCGGTCACGCTCGACACGCCGCCGGGCGTGACGCGGATCGACGTACAGACCGCGCGCGAGATGCTCGCGGCGGTGCGCACCGCATTACCCGCAGATGTCGCGGTGATGGCCGCCGCCGTGGCGGACTGGCGCACGCGCGATGCGATGGACCAGAAGCTCAAGAAGCGCAGCTCCGCACCGCCTGCGCTGATGCTGGAGGAAAACCCCGATATTCTGGCTACCTTGGGCACGTCGGATGCGCGGCCCGGCCTGCTGATCGGCTTCGCTGCCGAGACGCAGGACGTGGTCGAGAACGCGCGCGGCAAGCGTACGCGCAAGCGCGCGGACTGGATCGTCGCCAATGACGTATCGGGTGGTATCGGCCCGAGCGTG
>Ga0210054_1000085_pt1 | contig 94130 bp, 76 predicted proteins | sample CryGeymeta201516_FD_185470 | JGI IMG/M metagenome (GOLD analysis project Ga0210054, IMG submission 185470) | Groundwater microbial communities from Crystal Geyser aquifers in Utah, USA - Crystal Geyser metaG 2015-16 (SPAdes) (version 2) | ecosystem: Environmental > Aquatic > Deep subsurface >... | reverse complement strand
AGAGAACACGAGCTCAATGAAATTATTTTTAATAAACTTTCAAAAATCAACAATTTAACCCTGTTGGCTCCAGAGCACACAGACCGATTGGGTGTGTTTTCTTTTTATATAGAAAAAGTACATTACAACCTAGTGGTTAAACTCTTGAATGACCGTTTTGGAGTGCAAACCAGAGGCGGCTGTTCTTGTGCCGGTACATATGGACACTATTTACTTCATGTAGATCAATTAACATCAAAAGCTATTGAGCAAAAAATTCTGGAAGGCTGTTTAATGGAAAGACCAGGATGGATTAGAATGTCCATTCATCCAACGATGACCAATGCAGACATTGAATTTATTTGCAATGCTATACAAGATGTAGCTAAAAATTTTAAAGATTGGCAGAGAGACTACACCTATAATGCTTTAAAAAATGAATTTATTCATATAAAAGCCCCTAAAATAGAGCAAGAAATTATAGGCGATTGGTTTAATGTTTAAGACTGTTTCTGTTTTTTTAAAACTATAAATTATTTTGTGTTTAGCATTAGGTTTTGAACGGTTTGTATTGGTCAAAAAATGACTTCTTTGAATACGGGTTCTCTTCTTGGTTTCCTATTTATTTTATTTTGAATAAGTAATTATTGACTTTTTTAAATGAGGGTTGATTTATAAAAAATATTTTAAAAAAAATAAATGTATCATAATGTTGTGGGGTTTTAAAAACTTAAAAAAACCTATACAAATTTGGCTATGAAGCAAAAAAGTAGTTGTTTTACAATAATATAATTTATATTAGTGGCTTAACAATAGACATTAAACATTACGATTATTATGAAGATAATCTTTTCTCTTGTAGTTTTAATCTTCCTATCATTCCATCCATTTTACGCTCAGGAAAGACCGCCCATTCAAGTGTTTTCACCCAAAACATATGGCGCCGAAAATCAAAACTGGAGTATTTCACAATCTATGGATAAAAACATATATGTTGCTAATAATAAAGGTTTATTAGAGTTTAATGGGGCTTCCTGGAAGCTCTATGCTTCACCTAATGAAACCATCATGAGATCTGTTAAGGTTATTGGCGATTTAATTTACACAGGTTGTTATAGAGAGTTTGGATATTGGAAAAAAAACGAGTTTGGGTCTTTAGATTATACTTCATTATCACAAAATTTAAATTCACCTTTTCTAGACGATGAAGAAATTTGGAATATTATCGAAATGGATGAGTGGATTTTATTTCAGTCATTAAATCGTATTTACATATATAGCAAAAAAGAGAACAATGTTTCATTTATTGGCTCGGCCACTAAAATTTATAAAATATTTAAAGTTGATGGCAGTATTTATTTTCAAAAAACAAAAGATGGCATTTATAAAATAGTTAATGGTAAGCCCATACTAATAACCAATGATCAAGTTATAAAAGATAACTTGTTAGTTAATATATTTAGCTTGAATAAAAAGTTATTATTCCAAACTGAAAATAACGGTTTTTTTGTTTATGATAATGAAACACTATTAAATTGGGATATTCCAGCCAGTGAAGTCATTTCCAAGGTGAGTGTTTACAGAAGCATTCAGCTAAGAGACCAAAGTTTTATTCTTGGAACTATCTCAGATGGAATTCTGCACATTTTACCAAACGGTGAGCTTGACTATCAAATTAATAACCGAAATGGTTTGAGTAATAACACGGTTCAATCAATCTTTGAGGATATTGATAATAATATTTGGCTTGGCCTTAATAACGGTATAAATTATATAAATGTAAATTCTCCATTTAGTATTTATAATGAGGAGCAGGCTAAACTAGGCACGGTATATGCATCTTGTATTTTTAATAACAACCTTTATATAGGCACTAATCAAGGGTTGTTTTACAAATCATTTCAATCTAAAGAACATTTTAAGTTTATAGAAGGCACACAAGGTCAGGTTTGGAGTTTGGTTATCCACAATAACACCTTGTTCTGTGGGCATAATTCCGGCACATTTACAGTAGATAATAATAAGGTTAACCTTATTTCTGACATTCAAGGCTCATGGAATTTTATTCCTTTTAAAAACAATCAAAATCTTTTGTTACAAGGCAATTATGATGGCCTTTACGTCCTAAAAAAACAAGAAGACCAATGGGTTTTAAGAAATAAAATTGAAGGGTTTGATATTTCCAGTAAATTTTTTGAGATAGTTAATCCAAACACCATTTTAATGAGTCATGAGTACAAAGGTGTTTTTAAGATTAAAGTGAATGATGATTTAACAAAAGCTGAAGAAGTAGTGATGGAAACCTCTGTGGATAAAGGGTTAACATCGAGTGTTTTTAGTTATCATAATCATCAATATTATGCATACAAAGAAGGCGTATTTAAATACGATGGTAAAACCCAAACGTTTTTAAAGGATACTTTACTAAGCAACTTAATTCCTAAAGACAAGTATACTTCTGGAAAACTTGTGTATGACAAGCAAACGGATAAACTCTTTGGATTTTCAAGTAAGGCATTATACTTTCTTTCTCCAGGAAAACTTAGCAATACACCAAAAATCAATAACATATCGCTTTCAGAATTTTTGCCCAGAGGACTAACAGGCTATGAAAACATATCGCATTTAAAGGACGAAAGCTTTTTGATTGGAACAGATTCGGGTTATCTGGTTTTAAACTTAGAGATGATTCAAGAAAAGTCTTTTGAAGTTACAATTAATTCGGTTTCAGTTAGCGATTTAGATTTAAGTTTTAAAGCCGTTAATCTTTCAGGCAACACGGTCTTTGAAAACAAAGACAATAATGTCGAGTTCGCATTTAACATTCCTCAGTTCGACAAATATTTAGACACAGAATACCAATATCAATTAGTAGGCATGGATACTCATTGGGGGCAATGGTCTAAAAACCCCTCCGTAACATTTAAATATTTACCGTTTGGAAATTATGTTTTTAAGGTTAGGGCAAAAGTTGGAAATACCATATCTAAAAATGTAGCGTCTTATACCTTTGAAATTAAAAGACCTTGGTTGCTATCCAATACCATGATTATAGTTTATATTCTTATTTTATGGTTTTTTTCATATCTTATTCACAACCTTTATAAAAGATATTACAAAAAGCAGCGAGAAAAACTATTATATAAAACACAAAATGAGTTAGAATTAAAGGAACTGGAAAATCAAAAGCAGCTCATGCAGTTTAATAATGAGAAGTTGCAACAAGACATTGAGAATAAAAATAGAGAATTGGGAATCTCAACCATGAATTTAATTAAAAAGAATGAATTTTTAAATAATTTAAAAACGGAATTAAAAAACACAATCGATGTTAAAAACATTAAACGCGTTGTAAAAATTATAGACAAAAACCTCAATAATACCGATGATTGGAATTTATTTGAAGAAGCTTTCAATAATGTAGACAAAGATTTTTTAAAGAAAATAAAGAATGATCATCCTGTACTTACCCCCAATGATTTAAGGCTATGTGCCTATCTCAGACTCAATTTATCCTCTAAAGAAATTGCCCCATTATTGAACATCTCCACAAGAAGCGTAGAAGTTAAACGCTATCGTTTGCGTAAAAAAATGGACCTGCCCCACGAATCTAGTTTAACAGATTATATCTTAGAAATATAATTCATACAACAACTTCATTTTATACCCATACATTACCACAACATATGGGGTTTTTATAATATAAACAAGCTTTTTTATTCTAGTAGAATAGCATGGTTTTATTAACATTTCCTTAATAAAGCCGTGCAACTTTTACGATGTATGTTTTTTGTTGAGGTAAAATTTTTAATTCCTTAAATATTGATAATTACATTTATAGTTAACAAAACCTTAACTATTTAATAATTTAAATATGAGACATACTCTCTTTAAAATTCTAGCTTTATTTTTTGTTGCATATACAAGTGCTCAAAATATTGACATTAGCGGAATCATTCAGGACGAAAGTGGAATACCTATTCCTGGAGTGAATATTTTAGTAAAAAACACAACCAAAGGATCTGTTTCAGATTTTGATGGAAATTTTACGGTTACCAACCTGCAGGTAGGGTCTACACTTACCTTTAGCTTTATTGGTTACATTACCAAAGAACTGGTTGTTACCAATGCCGATTATTTAACCGTGACCATGCAAGAAGACATTGCCAAACTCGACGAAGTTGTCGTTATTGGTTATGGTTCTCAAACTAAAAAAGAAGTTACCGGTGCTGTAAGTATTGTTTCTAGCAAAACCATTGAGGCTTTAAAGCCAACGCGTATTGAACAAGCCTTACAAGGCCAGGTAGCTGGGGTAAATATTACAACACAATCTGGCTCTCCTGGGGGCGCTACCACAATTAGTATAAGAGGCGTTTCTACAAATGGAGATAGTAGACCGTTAATTTTAGTAGACGGCAATGTTATTGAAGATTTAAGTGTTTTAAACCCAAGCGATATCGAAAACATAAACATCCTTAAAGATGCAACCGCAGGTATTTATGGTGTAAGAGCAGCAAATGGCGTAGTATTAATCACTACAAAAACCGGTCGTAAAGAAATGCCATTAACCATAGAATACAATACCTATGGTGGGTTTCAACAAACAACCCGAGAAATCCCCGTACTTAACGCTACAGAATATGCTATATTGGTTAATGAGGCTTTTGCCGCTGGAGGGAGCACGCCACCTTTTACAGATTTATCAATTTTAGGAAAAGGAACTGATTGGCAAGACAAAGTTTTTCAAAATGCGCCGGTTTTTAATCATAATATTGCATTTAAAGGCGGAGGAAAAAAATCATCCTATTCATATAGCGCTTCTTTTTTAACACAAGACGGTATTGTTGGCGGAAGCAAGTCAAACTTTAATCGTTTCACTAACAATCTAAGCTATAATTTAGATTTCTTAGATCATTTCAAGCTTACTTCTGGACTTACTTTAATGCGTACCCAAAAGAGGAATTTGAGTGAAAATGCCCTAGGCTCGGTATTATTTAATGCTCTAAACATGGCTCCAACTTTTCCTGTCAGAGACGAAAACGGTCAGTACACCATCGCCGAAGGATTGGGCAACGAAGTTATAAATCCGTTAGCACAAACAGACGATACTTTTAACAGATCTAAAGTCATGAGACTAAGTGGAAACGCAGGTCTGTCCTATAATTTCTTAGATCATTTTACCGCACAAGCAAACATTCAGTTTAACTATTCTGAAGTAAGAAGTAAAGTGTTCAGCCCTATTGTAAATTATGGAAGCGGGAAGGTTTTTAACAAAGACAGAAGTGAAGTTTTTGAAGGCTTAGATTATTTTAGAGATTATACCTTTGATGCATTTATTAAATATGAGAATAAAATCAACGACATTCATAATATAAATGTATTACTTGGAACCTCCGTTTTTAAAACAACGGGCGAGTTTACTGGTGCCAAAGGATTTGATATTAAAGACAACAAATTAATAAACGCTTCGATAGCAGAAGCTAATGATGTTGAAAACATTAACAGGGCATTAGGAAGAAATCCAACCTTTGACTCTAGATTGTTATCTTATTTCGCTAGAGCACAATATGATTATAAAGGAAAATATTTAATTTCTGGAGTAATTCGTAGAGACGGTTCTACAAAGTTTGGCCCAGCTAATAAATTTGGCTATTTCCCATCAGGATCCATAGGTTGGGTAGCTTCAGATGAAAGTTTTTTAGAGAATAGCGCAATGATTGATTTTCTTAAATTAAGAGCCTCTTATGGGGTGTTAGGAAATGACAGAATTCCAGACTTCAGATTTGTATCACTCCTTAATGGAGAGGGCACTTACATTTTTAATGATCAATTATCCTTTGGTTCTGCTGCAGGTGCAGTAGCAAATCCAGAAATTCGATGGGAAAAACAAAAAACCCTAGACATTGGTTTAGACATGCGATTTTTAAAAAACAAAATAGACGTAACAGTCGATTATTTTAAGAAAAGAACAGAAGATTTACTAGTTATTCCTCAGGTTTCAGCAATTTTAGGAATTGGAGCTCCAGGTTCTGGACCGCCAGTGGTTAATGCCGGAGTTGTTGAAAACGAAGGGTTTGAATTTGCTATTGGTTATTCAGGAGCCATTAATGATAATTTAAAATTTAGCGTAAAATATAACCTAACAGCCATTGATAATGAAGTCTTATCTGTTAGTTCCGATGGCGGATTCCTTCCCGGAGGCTCTTTTGGGGTAGGACAAGACCCACCATCTCGTATGGAAGCTGGATTTCCAATAGGTTATTTTAGAGGTTTTAAAACCAACGGAATATATCAAAACCAAGCACAGGTAGATGCTAGTGCAACCATTAACGATAGAGTTCAAGCTGGAGATTTAATTTTTGAAGATGTTAACAATGATGGTATTATTGATGAAGAAGATAAAGTTCAAATTGGAAGTCCAATACCAGAGGCTACCATGGGAATAAATCTATCTTTAGATTATAAAAACTTCGACTTTTCTGCCTATGCCTTTGCCTCTGTAGGTAATGAAATTGTTAGAAATTACGAACGTAATCAAGATTTAACGAATAAAAGTATTTACTTTTTAGATCGTTGGACCGGCCAAGGAACTAGTAATAGCTCTCCTAGAGTTACAACTGGTGCTAATTCAAATAACTTGTTTAGCGATTTTTATGTTGAAGACGGATCGTTTGTAAGACTACAAAACGTTCAACTAGGTTATACCTTTTCTAAAGATGCTTTTAAAAATTCAAAAATCAGTAAATTGAGATTGTATGCATCAGCAAGTAACATATTAACACTAACTAAATATAGAGGTTACGATCCAACGGCATCTTCTGGAGCCCCTATTGGTGGTGGTATTGACCAAGGTTTTTATCCAAACCCACAAACCTTTCTTTTAGGAGCTAATTTAAAATTTTAATAAGGATTATGAAAAATTTAAAACTTAAAAATATAGCCATCGCTTTATTGCTTTTTGTTTCATGTAGTGATGATTTTGTAAATGTTGATTCGCAAGATCAAAATTCAGAAGATTTCTTCAACTCAGAACAAGACTATCAAAAAGCCTTAATCGCAGCTTACGACGGATTACAATCTACCTACTTAAATGTTATGCTTGGAGAGATTGCTTCAGACAACACTTTATCTGGTGGCGAAAGTGCTACAGATGTTATAGGGTTTCAAGAAATTGACGATATGATTCATACACCCAATAATGCAAACCTAAGAGATCTTTGGAGCTGGATGTATGGTGCTGTTAATAGAGCTAATTTTATCTTGGAATTTCAAGACAAGACCGATTTTTCCAATAAAAACAATGTTATAGGTCAAGCTAAATTTTTGCGAGCATATTACTATTTTGAGCTGGTAAAATGGTTTGGCGATGTACCTTTTGCTGTTGACAAGCGCATTCAGTTTGGAGACCAGTTTTCCATAGACAGAACCCCTAAAGCCGAAATTTATGCCCAAATGGAAGAAGACCTGCTTTTTGCAGCAGAAAACTTACCGTATGTTCAATCAGAAAAAGGGCGCGTTACCAAAGGAGCCGCTCAAGCTTTACTTGGAAAAGTGTATTTATTCCAAGACAAATTTTCTGAAGCAGCTAGCGTTCTTGAAGATGTTATTAATAATGGCCCTTATGATTTATTAACAGATTATAGCACCATGTTTGAAAACGACAATGAAAATAACATTGAATCTGTTTTCGAAGTTCAATATTCAGATCTTGAAGGTGCCGGATTTGGTTGTTTACAATGTAGCGAAGGTAATGTAGCCGTTGGTTTTAACGGCATCCGCAATTATACTGGCCCTATTTTCGATTCAGGATTCAGTTTTAATGTTCCTACACAAGAAGTTGTTGATGAGTTTGAAGACGGCGATGTTAGAAAAGATGTTGCTATCTTAGATATTGAAGCTTGGGCTTCAGCTAACTCCGCAACATTTGGGGTCGGCTTTGAGCATACAGGATATTTTAACAGAAAGTACATTGCTCGTAAAGGAGACTTAAATACGGGAGATGCCAACTTAACAAACCCTAATAATTACAGAGCCATTCGCTTTGCTGATGTCTTATTAATGGCTTCAGAAGCTTTAAATAGAGGGGCTATTAGCGATACAAGAGCCCTTACCTACCTTAATAGAGTAAGGAGCAGAGCTACTTTGCCAAGTGTTAGTTTTACAGGCTCAAATTTAACCAACGCCATTTATCATGAGCGCAGGGTTGAACTTGTTGGAGAAGGTCACCGCTTCTTTGATTTGGTGAGGACCGGCAGAGCAGCACAAGAAATCGATGGATTTGTTAGTGGAAAACATGAAGTATTTCCTATTCCACTCATTGAAATTCAATTGTCAGGAAATAGATGGGCACAAAATCCAGGATATTAAAAAAATAAAACTATGAAAACATTAAAATATTTATTAAGTTTCAGTTTAGCATTCTTTGTGCTTTTTAACTGCACAGACGATGATGATAATTTAAATCATTTAAAAACCATCGTAGCGCCTACAGAAGTATCTGCGTTATTTCAGATTACTCAAGATAATACAGGGTTAGTAACCATTGTTCCCAATGCAAACGGAGCCGTTTCATATAACATTACTTTTGGTGATGATACTACAGAACCCGTCTCGCTTGCTCAAGGCGAAAGTGTTGAGCACGTTTACGCCGAAGGGACTTATAGCGTAACCGTTGAGGCTATTGGGATTACAGGCTTAAGCACAGTTGTTTCGCAAAACTTGGTCGTATCGTTTAGGGCGCCAGAAAACTTAGAGATAACCGCTCAAATAGACCCTTCCAACCCTTTTGTTGTCAACATATCGGCAACAGCAGATTTTGCAACATCGTTTCTGGTTTTCTTCGACACTTCTAATGTAGACGAAGTAGGAACGCCTTTATCTTTAGATGGTACCGTAAGTTTTGAATATCCAAGTGTAGGAGATTTTACGGTTAAAGTGGTGGCTTTAAGCGGCGGTTTAGAAACATCCGAGTTAACCCAAACCGTAACCGTATCGTCACCAGTAGAATTACCAATAGATTTTGAAATTTTTGACGCTAATGTTTTTCAAGGATTTGGTGGTGCCTCTAATGCGGTTATAGACAATCCAGACACTAATGGAAATAGTTCAGCTAAAGTTGGGCAAATTATTAAAAATGCTCCTGAAGTCTGGGCAGGTAATGTCATTACTTTATCAGCACCTATTGATTTTTCAATTAAAAAAGTTATAAAAATGGATGTTTGGTCACCAAGGCCAGGAGGTAAAGTTTTATTAAAACTCGAGAACCTTACCGATGGTAATATTTTCTTGGAAAAAGAAGCCACAACCGTTGGAAATAGTGCATGGGAAGAAGTTTCTTTTGACGTAAGCGACATTGACATGGCAAACACATATCAAAAAATTGTTCTGTTTTTTGATTTTGGAACCGTAGGAGATGGCAGTAGCGATTGGACTTTTTATATCGATAACATTAAGCAAGATTTCCTTTCATCGGGTACATTTGCCAAATTAATGGTCGAAGATTTTGAAAGCTCACCTGCCTTATTGCCTTTTGGAAACGCAGCCGCACAGGTCGTCACTTTAGATGATTTACCTTCTGGTTTAGGTGTTATCACTGATAATGTGGCACAATTAACCAAACCAGCAGGAGCCGAAGTCTGGGCGGGTGTTACTTTGCCACTAGACACACCTCTAGACTTGGCTACGTTTAGTAATATAAGTGTAAAAACTTGGTCCCCAAAAATTGGTGCCATCGTTAAAGTAAAAATTGAAAATGCAGATGCAAGCATTACACATGAAGTCGATATCAATACAACAACTTCAAACACATGGGAAACGTTAGTTTATGATTTTAGTGCTGCACCTTCAGCCGACTATGTAAAAGTTGTTGTTTTCTTTGATTTTGGTGTTGTAGGAGATGATTCAGTCTATTATTATGATGATATTCAGTTAATTAATAACGGAACACCACCGTTGGTGTTTGAAGACTTTGAAGGCGTTCCGCCAGTAATACCCTTTGGAAATGCTGCCGCTGAAGTTATCACTTTAGATGATTTACCTTCTGGTACTGGAGCTATTACTACACATGTTGTTCAATTAACCAAACCTTCAGGTGCTGAAGTTTGGGCTGGAGTAACTAGAAATCTAGACACAGCTTTAGATTTAGTTACTTATCGTAATATAAGTGTAAAAACTTGGTCGCCTAAAATTGGTGCCATTGTTAAAGTTAAAATTGAAAATGCAGATGCAAGCATTACACACGAAGTTGACATGAATACAACAATTTCAAATGCCTGGGAAGAATTAATATACGACTTTAGCACAGCTCCTGTAGCCGATTATGTTAGAGTAGTTATTTTCTTCGATTTTGGAAATTCTGGTGATGGTTTAGTTTACTATTACGACGATTTCACGTTAACAAATTAAAATCACATAAAAATGAAAAACTTAAAATATATACTCGGTGTTTTTATAGCACTTTTAGTAGTTGCTTGTCAAGACGACGATATTAGTGTTGGAGACTTAATAGCGCCAAGTAACATTGAAATTCAGGTAGATATTATCGGCTCAGATGCTACAAACCCAAATGGAGATGGAAGTGGCTCGGTAAATTTTACTGCTACAGCCAACAATGCAATCTCCTACCATTTTGTTATTCAAAATCAAACAAAATTAGCCGTCGCAGGTTCAGTCTCACATGATTTTACACTTTTAGGCCTTAATACCTATCCAATTACGGTTGTGGCATTTGGTTCTGGAGGCATATCATCTAGCAAAACAATTGAAGTAGAAGTATTGTCTTTGTACGAGCCTCCTGCAGATTTAATAACGATGTTAACTTCTGACGCTTCGCGAACATGGAAGATTGCTGCAGAGGTACAAAATCATTTTGGCTTAGGGCCAATTGGAGGAGATCCATTTCAATTTTTTGGAGCTGCACCAAACGACAAAGCAGCAACAGGAATGTATGATGATCGATACACTTTTAATATTGACGGTACTTTTACTCACAATACGGGAGCAGACGGACTTGTTTTTGGTCGTAAAGTGTTAATAGAAGAATTGGCTGGACCAGGAGGCGTTCCAAATGGCGATGATATAGAACAATATCCTTATGCATCAAGTACAGAAAACTGGTCTTTATCTGCTCCAGGCGGTCAAGAAACGATTAGTTTAACAGGGCTAGGCTTTATGGGTTATTATGTTGGAGGCGATCATAAATATCAAATATATAGTCGTTCGGCTAACGAGATGGTCGTAAAAACTGCTGATGGTAATGGACAGTTTGATTGGTGGTTTAGATTAATACCCGAATAATACAAAGAGCATTTATAAAAAACCGAAGTAATTGTTAAGTTTATGGCATTTGCTTCGGTTTTTTTGTTAAATTTTAATGAGCTATTTCTATCATTATGGATGTCCAGGGCATTAACCACCATAAAAAAGTAAATCATAATTTTGATCAAATAAAACACAACATTTTTAAACATTTTATTATTAACAAAGTTTGTTTTAGAAACTTTGACATACAACAAAACCCCAAAACACCTATACAAACCTACAACAGTTTAGGTTTTTTTAAGCCATCTTAAACCTATTAAAATCTATCAAAATCATAATAAAAACAGCTATTTATTGAGATTTGCATTAATAATGAAGTTTATTTTTATGATGTATGTTTTTTGTTGAGGCATTTTTTATTAAATTAATAATTAAACGAAGTATATTTAAAATTCTTAAATTCAAAAATAAGGCATAAAACAGTTCTGCATTTATTGACAAACTTAAATTAATTAAAACCATGAAAAACAATTTTATAAGATTACTACTTTTCTTATTTACGCTAAGTGCTTTCGCTCAGTCTAACAACGTTCAGGTTGTTAGCAATAATGAGGGCAAGAAATTAGTCGTTAATGGTAAAGATTTCATAATTAATGGAATGAACTGGGATTATATTCCTATAGGCACCAATACCGTAAATGCAGATTTCTGGAAAAATCCAGACGATATTATTAAAGCAGGTCTAGATACAGAAATGTCTCTGTTAAAAAACATGAATGTTAACGCCGTTCGTATGTACACTGGCGTTCCTGCAAGATGGATTAAATATATCTACGAAAATTATGGTATTTACACCATGCTTAATCATTCCTTTGGACGTTATGGGTTAACTTTAAATGGAGTGTGGACGCCCGTTACCCATTATGATGACCCAAAAACACAAGAGTATCTCCTTTTTGAAGTTGAAAAGCTAGTTAAAGAATATAAAAACACACCTGGTTTATTGTTGTACCTACTTGGTAATGAAAACAACTATGGTCTTTTCTGGGCTGGAGCTGAAACTGAAGATTTCCCTGATAGCGAAGAAGAAAAGAAATTTGTAGGAGAAAAACGGGGAAGACCCATGTATAAGCTAATGAATGAGGCAGCTAAAATCATGAAAGGTTTAGATGCATCTCATCCGGTAGCAATTTGTAATGGCGATGTATTGTTTATAGATATAATAGCAGATGAATGTAAAGATGTTGATATATATGGTGTAAACTCGTATCGTGGTGCCTCTTTTACCGATATGTTTAAGGTCGTTAAAGAAAAACTAAACATGCCATTAATGTTTACTGAGTTTGGAGCAGATGCATTCAATGCCATTGAAAACAAGGAAGATCAAAAGTCTCAAGCTTATTATATGGTAAATAACTGGAAAGAGATTTATGAAAATGCTGCGGGTTTAGGAAAAGAAGAGAACTCCATTGGGGGCTTTACTTTTCAGTTTAGCGATGGTTGGTGGAAGTTCGGTTTTGACAATCGTAAAAATGCCGATATACACGATAATAATGCTTCTTGGAGCAATGGAGGTTACGATAGAGACTATAAACCAGGCCAAAACAACATGAACGAAGAATGGTTTGGTATCTGCGCAAAAGGACCAACTAATGATAGAGGTTTATATGAATTATATCCACGCGCAGCATATTACGCCCTAAAAGAAGCACATCAATTAAATCCTTATGGAGAAGGCGTTAATGGCGATTTTGTAAAAAATTATTTTGAAAGCATTCAAATTATGGATGCTGTTTTAAAGGCCAGAGGAGATAAGGCAGCTTTAAAAGGAGAAGGCTCAGATAAAATAAGGTTAAGTAATTTAAGAGCAGAATTTACCACTTTCAATACCGGCGGAAGTTTAATTACAACACCTGATAATGCAACGCCAGACGCACAAATATATCCAAACCAGCTTGGGTTTGATCATATGCAATCCTATTTCATTGGTGTAGAAGGCAATCCATCTGCTAACATGAAAGCTAATGTAAACTTCAATATTATAGGAAATGTTGCAGAAAACCCTATTGATGAAATTTTTTATGAAAACAGAGCAAGACCTTTTTCAGTTAATACAGACAATGGAAATGTAGACATTTCAGACCCCAACAGAATACAAGTTTATAACGCCTCTTTTGAATGGAATGAAAAGGAATTTGATTTAAGGGGGTTTTATAGAACAGGTCATTACCATTGGGGTTACGAAGGCGATTTCTTTGGCTTATACCCCGAAGCAAACTACGGCCCCAATCTAGACATATATCAAGGGGAAATATTGGGTGTAGAAGTAGACGGCAAAGGTGCTTTAAACGGCTTAAAAGCTGCTTTTGGGCCTCAATTATGGTGGGGCGCAAACCCAGCAATATTGTTAAAATACAGCACCTCAATAGGGCATTACAACATTACTGGTGTTTATCATGAAGATATAGACAATATTGGAGAAGCAGTTTCTTCTATTGCCATACCACTGCCTAAAACTCGTAGAGCAACGTTACATATAGAAAGAGAATTTGGCTCTTTAGGCATCCAAGTTGGAGGTATCTGGGGTGGAGAGCCATTAAATGGAAGAGAATTTCAAATAGCCGAAGGTGACCCTGGAAATTATATCGTTTTTACCGATAAAATCAATAAAAATGATAATTGGGGAGCAAAAGCCAAAATTACCTATATGAAAGGTAAATTTAATTGGTATGCTCAAGGTGCTGCGATGGGTTTAGTAGCCAATGGAGGTGCCGATTACACAAAAACATTTACGGGGTGGCGACTAAAAGACAGCGGCAGTGGAAATCAAACAAATTTTTTAACAGGGTTTAATTTAATAGCTGGTAAATTTCAAATCGCCCCCAATTTCTTATGGCAAAAACCAATCGTTGACGCTATGCCGAACGATGTTCAATCTCCAGGCAGATTAAGAAATGTTTTTGATGATCCATTTGCTGTTCGATCCAACCGTGAAACTACCGCAGGAGAAATCTTATTCACATTTGATCCAACACCAGGAACTTGGATGTACGAATGGGATAACGATAGAGCTGAAGACGCAAAATTTGCCTTTGATTTAGGATTTGTTTATAGGCATCATCCAACCGCACAAGATGCTGCTATTGGATTCTTGTCCAATCGTACACTGTTTGCTTTTCCTAATTCTGCGCCTGCAGAAGATTTATGGGAAGCACACACGCGTATTGTATCAAAAGTAAGCCCAGACTTAGGTCTTATTGCTAATTTTTATGCAGGAAATGCCCAGGCTAACGGTAGCGACGATAGATTGATTACACGGGTTGGCGGTGATATTAGGGTTCTTTACAATAAAATTAAATTAGTACACTCTTTTAAACTTAACGATTGGGGACCTTTTGATTACCACAGAGATTTTAACCTAACCTTTCCTGTTCAATTAATGTTGGATATATCTACCTCTGTTGGAAAACCAAACTGGTTTATCTTGCCTGACACAAAAATAGGGATACGGGGTACTTGGCGATCTCTTGACCAATATTCAAATAGATTTAGCCCCAATCAAACACCTAGCGAATTTGCTACACAGCCAACCATTAGTCCAGTTGGGTTTGATGACGGAAACGAATGGGAAATAAGAACATATATACATATTAACATTGGAAAATAAAACACACCTAAAAATGAAACGTATACAATTTATTTATTCAAAAATAGTTCTGTTTTCAGGGCTGCTTTCCTTAATGGTTTTGAGTTGCGAAAGAGATGTTTCAGACGACATTAAGTTTGCAACACTGCCAACTACAGCAGAGGTTTTTATTGATGGTTTTAGCGGAGGTTTAAATTATCTCCCTTTTCAAGGGTCTTTTTTTGAAGCCTTTACCGTAGATATCGAAACAAAATATAAAGGGAGTGCTTCTATGCGTTTTGATGTGCCAAATGTTGGCGACCCCCTTGGCGCTTTTGCGGGAGCTATTTTCAGAACATCTACTGCACGAGACTTATCTGCATACGACGCTTTAACCTTTTGGGCAAAAGGAACAAGAGCTGGAAATATTAATGAAATTGGGTTTGGTCAAGATTTTGGTGAAAACAAATATCTGGTTTCTACAAATTTACAGTTAACAACAAATTGGAGAAAATATATTATTCCCTTACCAGACGCTTCAAAACTCATTGAAGAAACGGGCATGTTTTGGTATGCTGAAGGTGCTGAAAATGGCGAAGGTTATTCTTTTTGGATTGATGAGTTAAAATTTGAAAAATTGGGAACTATTGCGCAACCAAAACCATCTATTTTAGAGGGTGAAGAGGTTAATGTGTCTAGCTTTACAGGTGTAACAACAACACTAACAGGGCTTACCCAAACCTTTAATTTAGAGTCGGGAATAAACCAAACAATTAATGTAGCACCGTCTTATTTTACATTTAGTTCATCTAATGTAAGTGTAGCTGAAGTTAGCGAAGCTGGTATAGTTAGTATTGTTGGTTCAGGCACTTCAAAAATAACGGCCATTTTAAATGGTGTTCAAGCTTTAGGATCTTTAAACATAGAATCATTAGGGGCTTTTACCAATGCCCCAATTCCAACGCGCGATCCTAGCAACGTAATTTCTATTTTTAGCGATACGTACACCAGTGTTCCAGTAGACTTTTTTAATGGATTTTGGGAACCTTTTCAAACAACCCAGTCCGCTGATTTTGTTGTTGAAGGCAATAACATATTAGGATACACCAATTTTAATTTTGTGGGCAATCAATTTTCTAACCCAACCGTAAATGCAACAGAAATGCCTAATTTACACTTAAACATGTATATTCCCGATAGTGTACCTTCAAATCTAGACTTTTTAATTACTATACGAGACTTTGGTGCTGATAAAGCAGATGGTGGTGGCGACGACACATTTCAACAGGTCTTTTTTAAAGGATCTGATTTTGTTGCTAATACATGGAGTACATTAGAAATCCCCATTACCTTGGCAAACAAGAATAATATAGGGCTTATTATTTACGAAAACGTTAATGGTTCGTCATTAAGAAGTTTTTATTTGGATAATATCTATTTCTATAAGTAAAATAACAGGCCATCGTAAAATTAAAAAATCAAAAAACAAATGAAATCATGAAATATAAATTAACAACAAAAACGAAACTATTGAAAGCTTTTCTCTTAGTATCGGTTTTTCTCATTACAAGTTGCTCAACAGATGAGACTCAAAAAGTTACGAATTTCACAGAATTAGTAATGGCAGACGAATTTGATAAAGATGGCGCTCCTAATCCAGACCTTTGGAGTTTTGATATTGGAACTGGCGAAAATGGTTGGGGGAATAATGAGTTACAATACTACACAAATCGAACAGAAAATGTAAACATAGAAAACGGTGTGCTACTTATTTCTGCCAGAAACGAATCCTTTAATGGCTCATCATACACCTCTGCCAGACTTATAACAAAAGGCAAGTTTGAACAAGCTTATGGCCGTTTTGAAGCCCGAATGAGACTCCCTTTTGGACAAGGAATCTGGCCAGCTTTTTGGTTATTAGGTTCTGATATTGATGAGGTTGGTTGGCCACAAACAGGCGAAATAGATATTATGGAATATCGAGGACAGCAACCAACCGTTAACAATGGTACGGTACACGGCCCAGGATATTCAGCAGGAAATTCCATAACTAAAAGTTATGCATTAGTAAATAATCGTTTTGATACTGATTTTCACATATTTGGTATTGAATGGGCCCCAGACTATATAAATTTCTACGTAGACGACGTATTATACAATCAAATAACCCCAGCCGATGTTACTGGCGAATGGGTTTTCAATAAACCTTTTTTCATACTAATAAATTTGGCAGTAGGAGGAAATTTTGTAGGATCTCCAAATGCCGAAACAGTGTTTCCGCAAACCTTGCTGATAGACTATGTGAGAGTATATAAAAACAATAATAACGTATTAAATTAACTAAAAGACCATGAAAAATTTTTTTAAAATAGCTAAGAACCTTTTTATATTGGTCTTGGTATTATCTTTAACGGGATGTGAAGATAATGACAACAATAATTTCCCAATAATAGAAGCTGGCTTTACCCATACTATCAATCAAGATACTGGTACAGTAACTTTTATCAATATTTCTACACAGGCAACCAATTACATTTGGGATTTTGGTGATGAAACCAATTCCACCTTAATTAATCCAGTTAAAACGTATCCTAACGGAACCTATACAGTTGTGTTAAAAGCATCCAATGTTGCTGGAGCTTCGGATACTTTTGAAGATATTATTACCATTTCAATTCCCGAAATTGCAACGCTACCAATTTCTTTCGATGGGCAAAATACCAGTTATGATGCCGTTACGTTTGGAGGCACGTCTTTTGGAATTGTGGCCAATCCAGATCCATCAGGAACAAATACCCTTGCTTCTAATGTAGGAGAGATTACTAATATAGGAGTTCCATTTGAAGGATTTTATTTTGACCTAGGTGAAGACATCAATCTAACAACAGAAAAAAGCATCTCCATAAATTTCTGGTCCAATACACCAGTAAGTGTTCTAGTAAAACTTGAAGAAGGAACCGCTGCTGCAACCGAAGCATCTGCAAGTCATGGTGGAACAGGTTGGGAAACCTTGGTGTTTAATTTTAGCGCTTCGGCATCGTATTCAAGATTAACTATTTTTGTTGATGGTCCCGGAACAACCGCTGGAACTTTTTATATAGATGATATTATACAAATTGAAACACCCGCTTTACCTTGCGAAGCAGAAACGTCTGAATCTTATAGCGCAGCAGACTTAAACATGACCTTCTTAACAGATCCAAGTGCCGATTTTATCTCAGATGGCGCAGGATTTTCTTGGGTAAATAATCCAGATTTTGAAAACGATGTTAACAAGTCATGTAAAGTGGCCCAAGTTGTAAAAAGTGGACAATTTCCTTGGGATAATAATCAATATGATTTAGATGGAAAGTTAGATTTTAACGCCAATACAGGATTAAAAATTAAAGTTTGGTCTGGAAGAGCAAATACTGAAGTTAGACTTAAATTGGAAGAAATAGGAAACCCAGCAAATAACGTTGAGAAGTTTTTAACCACTTCTGTAACGAGCGGTTGGGAAGAACTAACTTTCCCTTTTTCAGCAGCAGATAGCGATAAGTTTAATAAAATTGTTATTTTCTTTGATTTAAATGCCAATAACACAGACACTTATTATTTCGACGACCTAAAACTATTCTTCGATGGCAACACTGGTGGTGGTGCTTGTGAAGCTGAAACAACAGAATCATATAATGCAGCAGACTTAAACATGACCTTCTTAACAGATCCAAGTGCAGATTTTATCTCAGACGGCGCAGGTTTCTCTTGGATAGATAATCCAGATTTTGATAATGTTGTTAATAAATCATGTAAAGTAGCTCAAGTTGTAAAAAGTGGACAATTCCCTTGGGACAATAATCAATATGATTTAGACGCCAAATTAGATTTTAATACAAACACAGGGTTAAAAATTAAAGTTTGGTCTGGAAGAGCAAATACTGAAGTTAGACTTAAATTGGAAGAAATAGGAAACCCAGCAAATAACGTTGAGAAGTTTTTAACCACTTCTGTAACCAGCGGTTGGGAAGAACTAACGTTCCCTTTTTCAGCAGCAGATAGCGATAAGTTTAATAAAATTGTTATTTTCTTCGATTTAAATGCCAATAACACAGACACTTATTATTTTGATGATTTAGTGCTTTATGGAGACGGATCTACTACTGGTGGCGGTGGTGGAACTGGCGGAGGAACCATTACTGGAATAGCCTCCAATTCAGATTTTGAAACCGGAACAGATTCAGGTTGGATTCGTTTCCAAAATGGTGGTGTAGCGGTATTTGATAATACCATAAACAATGGAGGTTCTTGGTCTGGCAGATTAGAAACAAATGGCGCCAGTAATCCAGCCTTTAAGCAAGAAGCTATTGGTATAGGTGCTGTAGCCGCTGGAAATACAATTACTATTGCGTTTGACCATATTGGCTCCATGGGTGGAGAAGGAGGCGTATTTAATGTGCTTCTTTTTGGCGAAGGCGCAAACGGTGCTTCTTTTACACATGTGTTTAATCCAACGCCAGCATTAGCAGAAACTTGGTCAAGATTTTCAGGGTCTTTCACAATACCAGTAGGAACAGATGTTTCTGGTGGTATTAGTTTCTTAATTGAAACGGTTTGTGGTGGAGCACCAGGATGTACCGTAACTGCCAATATCGATAACGTTTCTGTAACAGTTAATTAATCTAATTTGATATATAAGAATTGTTTCATTAAAATTAGAAGATATAATGATTAAATAGAATAGAATAAAAAAGGTTGGTTTTCATATTAAAAATCAACCTTTTTTTAAAATTTTAAACATTCTTCTTAAATCCTGCAGTTTTGTTTTTTTGTTTTTCCCTATTTTTAAAAACTGTAACATTCAAACAAAATGATTTTAATTCATGAAAACAAAAGCGAACTATTTTAAATGCACAATCTTTTTAACCTTAATAAGCTTAACGGGGTGCTCATTAAAAAATAAAGAAGAAATAAAGGAGGATACAAAGGAAACTCCAAAATTTGAATTATCTCAAATGACAAGCGAGGTTTATAAAACAGCTCACGATAGCCTATTAAAATTGGCTTATTCTGGCACCGTTAAATTTGGGCCGTTTGAACAGCCTAAAGAAACCGATGCTTCTATACAAGTTGATCCATCTAAAACGTTTCAAACCTTTTTAGGCATTGGAGCCGCATTAACCGATGCTTCTGCCGAGACTTTTTATAAATTATCAAAAGACAATCAAGATCGTTTTCTGGAAGCTTATTACAGCAAAGAAAAAGGTATTGGCTATTCCTTAGGTCGCACCATTATTCATAGTTGCGATTTTTCTTCAGGAAGTTATACTTATATAGAGGAAGGCGATAAAGACCTTTCAACCTTCAACATCAATCACGATAAAACATACAGATTACCATTCACAAAAAAAGCCATTGATGCAGCTGGAGGCTCCTTAACCATGTATGCAAGTCCGTGGAGTCCACCGGCCTTCATGAAAACTAACAACAACATGCTTCAAGGGGGTAAATTGAAACCGGAGTTTTATCAATCTTGGGCCAATTACTACGCTAAATTTATAAAAGCCTATGAAAAAGAAGGCGTTCCAATTTGGGGGTTAACCATTCAAAACGAACCTATGGCAGTACAACGCTGGGAGTCTTGTATTTATTCAGCTGAAGAAGAGCGCGATTTCTTAAAAAATTTCTTAGGGCCTACCTTAGAAAAAGAAGGCTTGGGAGACAAGAATATTATTGTTTGGGACCATAACAGAGACTTGTTGTTTCAAAGGGCCAATGTAATTTTAAACGACCCCGAGGCAGCGAAATATGTCTGGGGAACAGGATTTCATTGGTATGAAGATTGGAAAGATGGCAAACCTATGTTTGATGCTGTAAAAAGTGTCCATGAAAATTATCCTGATAAAAATTTAATTTTTACCGAAGGCTGCAACGAAAAATTTGATTGGGAAAGAATTAATAATGAAGACCCAAAATTAGCGGAGCGATATGGAAAATCAATGATTAACGATTTTAATAACGGCACCGTTGCATGGACAGATTGGAACATTCTTTTAGATGAAACAGGCGGTCCTAACCATGTGGGGAATTTATGTTTTTCACCAGTTCATGGCAATACACAAACGGGAAAATTAACCTTTACAAACTCCTATTATTACATAGGTCATTTTTCAAAATTTATTCGCCCTGGAGCAAAACGAATTACAAGCGTATCGAGTGCGAATAGTTTATTAAGTACGGCTTTTGTAAATACAGACGGAAGTATTGTTATTGTTATCATGAATCAAGATGATAAAGCGTTAGAGTTTACTTTAAATATGAACTCTAAAACAGCTCATTTAAATGCCTTACCGCACTCCATTCAAACCATTACATTAAAAAAGGCTTAACATGCAAAAATCGTACACCATATTCGTCAGTTTTATTGTAGCCTTAGGAGGATTTTTACTTGGGTTTGATAGTGCTGTTATTTCTGGAGCAGTCAACGGAATAACCGTATATTTTAGCATGTCTGATTGGGAATTGGGCTTTTCTGTAGGCTGTGTTATATTTGGTGCTATGGCAGGAAATATTCTTGCTGGACCCATGAGCGATCGTTTTGGGCGTAAAAAAATACTTATAGTAACGGCCATGCTTTTTACAATTTCTGCTCTTTGGTCTGCATTGGCAACCACTTATATAACTTTTGTTGTTGCTAGAATTATAGGAGGTATAGGAATTGGAGGCGCTATTTTAATAGCGCCTATTTATATTGCCGAGGTGTCTCCTCCAAAATTACGTGGAAGTTTAGTCTCCTTAAATCAGTTAAACATTGTATTGGGTATTTCTGTGGCCTATTTTTCCAATTATTTTTTAAAAGACCTTGAAGGAGAAAGTTGGCGTTGGATGTTAGGCGTTGAAGCGATTCCTGCGGTCATATACTTTTTTGCGCTTTTTGCCGTGCCACGAAGCCCTAGATGGCTCATTCAAAGATTGAATTTAGTAGATATTGCCGAAAAAATATTAATAAAAATAGGAGGTAAGCATTATGCTTTAGAGACTATAGAAGAAATTTTGAGAGGCATTGCCAAGAAAGAAGTTAAAGGAAAGTTCTCAGACCTATTTAGTAATAAAATGAGAACCATCATGGTCATTGCCTTAGGCATTGCCTTTTTTCAGCAAATAACAGGAATAAATGCCATATTCTATTATGCCCCAACTATTTTTGAACAGGCAGGAGGCTCTACAGATGCGTCATTTCTTCAAGCTATAGTCGTAGGCCTTACTAATTTAGTCTTTACCCTAGTAGCGATTAGGCTAATAGATAAATTGGGAAGAAAACCTTTATTGATTATTGGTACAGCCACCATGGCCATAGCACTTTCAATGGCAACCATTGCGTTTAATAATGCCACATATAGCATTAAAGACAAAACAATTGACAAGGTTACAAATACCGAAATTAAAACGGTTTTAACAGCATTAACAGGCGAATCGTTTGGTTCGCAAAAAGAACTGTTTGCCAAATTGAAGCCGTTATTGAGCGAAGAACAAATGTTTCAATTTAAACGGAATGAGGTTAAAAACTTCATTTCAATAAATGCAACGCTAGTATTAGTTGCTATTCTTTTATATGTAGCGGCTTTTGCCATTTCACTTGGCCCTGTTATGTGGACCTTGCTCTCCGAAATTTTCCCGGGATATATTAAAGGTATTGCCATATCGGTTGTTGGATTCTTTAACTCGTTGGTAAGCTATACGGTGACACAATTTTTCCCATGGGAACTTACAAACTTAGGGCCAACATTAACCTTTGCTATTTATGCATTGTTAGCGGTATTGTCCTTGTTATTTGTCCTGAAGTTTGTTATTGAAACAAAGGGAAAAACATTGGAAGAAGTAGAAGAATTATTAATAAGACATTAAAATGGCATGTACAAAAGCTATTTAATTTTATTTACTATCATAGTATTCCTTTACACTATAAATATGGGAAATGATATGCCTTACCAATTAATTATGGAGAACAATCAGAAGCCAGTTATGGTAGAGGTTACAGAGACTAATGGGAAATTTCAGTTATTAGTTAATAAAAAACCTTTTTATATTAAAGGTGCTGGTTTAGAATTTGGTAAAATTTCTTCATTGGCAGAACATAAAGGAAATTCATTCCGAACCTGGCGAACCAATAACGGTAAACAAACAGGAAAAGAAGTTCTGGACGCTGCTTTAAAAAACAATTTAATGGTAACCATGGGAATTGACGTTGCCAGAGAACGTCATGGGTTTGATTATAATGATGAAAAAGCTGTAAAAGCACAATATGAGCGTATTAAAAAAGAGGTTTTAGAATTAAAAGATCATCCAGCCTTACTTATTTGGGCCATTGGTAACGAGCTTAATTTAAGGGCAACAAATCCAAAAGTCTGGAACGCCGTAAACGATATTTCTAAAATGATACATGAAATAGATCCTAATCATCCAACCACAACAACCTTGGCGGGCATGTCTCAACAAGAAATTCAATATATAAAAGAACGTTGCCCAGACATTGATATTCTTTCTGTTCAGTTGTATGGATCCATAGTAAAATTACCAAAACTGTTAAAAGATTTTGGATGGAAAGGCCCTTATATTGTTACCGAATGGGGTGCAACAGGTCATTGGGAAGTCCCTAAAACTTCATGGAATGCGCCCATTGAAGAAAACAGTACTGTAAAAGCAGGCAATTATTTAAAACGATATCAAATAGCTATAGAATCAGATACCACACAATGTCTTGGTTCTTACGTCTTTCTTTGGGGTCAAAAACAGGAAAGAACCCCTACTTGGTACGGTTTGTTTCTAGAAGATGGCAAGGAAACCGAATCTGTTGATGTGATGCATTATTTATGGAATAAGGAATGGCCAATCAATAGAACGCCACAAATTAAATCTTTTTACATAAATGATAAAACAGCCTACGACAGTGTTAAAATTAGTCCACAAAGCACTGTGACAGCTGAAGTAACCATCACTGATTTTGAAAATGATGGGATTGAGTATCAATGGGAAGTCTTACGGGAAAGCACCGATTTAAAGGATGGAGGCGATAAAGAAGAAAGACCCGAAACTATAAAACTAAAAATTATAACAAACCAAAACGGAGTTCTAGAATTTCTAGCTCCACAACCAGGCCATTACAGGTTGTTTGTATATGCTTCAGATGGAAACAATCAAGCAGCAACAGCAAACATACCTTTTATGGTCAATTAAAATATTAAAAATATATTTAATGAGCAGTAAAGAAATTTATATTGGTAACCTTAAAGCTTCAGTGTCTAAAAAAGAGATAACAGGAGAAGTCGTTCAGTTTGAAAATGAAAGCTATTACAAAATTTCAAACAGCAATGCCATGCGTCCGTTTTTTATGAGTATTGTTAGCGATTCAAATCATTGGATGTTCATTTCTAGCAACGGTGGTTTATCCGCAGGAAGGAAAGATTCTGAATCGTCATTATTTCCTTATTATACAGACGATAAAATAACAGAATCTGCAGAAATTACAGGAAGCAAAACCATTATTCAGGCCTCAAAAGAAGGAAAAACATACCTATGGGAACCATTTTCAATGCGGTATCAAGGCGTATATAATATTACCAGGAATTTATATAAAAACATATATGGCAACAAAGTGGTGTTTGAAGAAACCAATCACGATTTAAAATTAACCTTCCAGTACCAGTGGAATTCAAGTGATTTATTTGGGTTTGTAAAAAAATCGACTCTGTTAAATAACGATACTTTACAAACTAGCGTCACTATTTTAGATGGTTTGCAAAACATATTGCCATCAGGCGTTAATTCTGCTTTACAAAATGCTAGTAGTAATTTGGTTGATGCCTATAAAAAATGCGAATTAGAGGCTAAGTCTGGTATCGGAATTTTTGCATTAAGTGCATTTATTGTAGATAAAGCCGAACCTAGCGAAGCCTTAAAAGCTAATATTGTTTGGTCATTAGGTGTAGAAAATCCAATCTATTTATTATCCTCATTACAACTTAATGCGTTCCGTCAAGGAAAAACATTGCAACAGGAAACTGATATTAAAGCCGAAAAAGGCGCCTATTTTACATGTTCTGAAGTAAACATAGAAGCAACAGCTGAAAAAAGCTGGATGACGATTGCCAATGTAAATCAATCCATAAGCGGCATAACCTATATTTCAAAGCTAATAAAAAATGAATCTAATTTATTAAAATTGGTTCAAGACAACATAGACCAAGGAACGGCTAATTTAATTAAATTGGTTGGATCTTCAGATGGTTTGCAAACTACCGCAGATTCTTTAACCAATACAAGACACTTTTCCAATACGCTCTTTAATATTATGCGTGGTGGAATTTTTGATGATAATTATAAAATTGAAAAGGGCGATTTTATTAAATATATAGATAACGCTAACAAAAAAGTTTTTAAGAAAAAAGAAGAAAAACTAAAAGGTTTACCTGAATACTTCGATTTAAAATTCATTAAAATTCTTGCTAAAAATGATGATGATAAAAATTTCAAAAGACTTTGTTTTGAATATTTACCATTAAAATTTAGCAGACGTCATGGCGACCCAAGCCGGCCGTGGAACCGATTTTCAATCAACACAAGAAGTGAAATTGATGGGTCTAAAATTTTAGACTACGAAGGAAACTGGCGTGATATTTTTCAAAACTGGGAAGCATTGGCTCATGCCTATCCAGAATTTATTGAAAGCATGATTCATAAGTTTTTAAACGCCACCACTTTTGACGGTTATAACCCTTACAGAGTAACCAAGGGAGGTTTTGATTGGGAAGTTATTGAAGAAGATGACCCATGGTCTTACATAGGGTATTGGGGTGACCATCAAATAATTTATTTATTAAAGTTCTTGGAATTTATTGAAAATCATGATCCAAAAAGGTTAGAAAGACATTTTGATCAAGATGTGTTTGTGTATGCTAATGTGCCTTATAAAATAAAAAGTTATCAAGATACCGTTCTTAATCCAAAGGATACCATAGACTTTGACCATCATTTAAACGAGGATATTTTAAAGAAAAAATCTGAACTCGGCGCCGATGGAACCTTGCTTAGAGACAAAACATTCTTCATTTATAAAGTCAATTTAATTGAAAAATTATTAGCAACGGTATTGGTAAAAGTTTCAAACTTTATTCCAGAAGGCGGTATTTGGCTAAATACACAGCGCCCAGAATGGAACGATGCCAACAACGCTTTAGTAGGCAATGGTGTATCTATGGTAACGCTTTATTACTTGCGCCGTTTTTTAAGTTTCTTTGAAACCATCGTATCACAAGCAACCACCGAAAATGTTGAGGTTTCTGAAGAATTGCTGCAATTTTTCAATGAGATTGTCAAGACTCTTAATGCTCATAAAACCATCCTTAAAGGGAAAGTTTCTAATAAAGACAGGAAATCAGTACTTAACGGATTGGGTATGGCAGGAAGTGATTATAGATTAAAAATTTATGAAGAAGGATTTGCTGGTAATAAATCAGCTATTAGTAAAGTAGAAATTCTAGGTTTTATCACCATCACATTAAAATACCTAGACCATAGTATAGAAGCTAATAAAAGAGAAGATAAATTATATCATGCCTATAATATTATAACCATACACGAAGATGAGGTTTCGCTTTCATACTTGTCTGAGATGTTAGAAGGTCAAGTAGCGGCATTAAGCTCTGGTTATCTGTCTCCAAAAGAGGCTTTAGAATTATTGGATGCATTAAAGGCAAGTGCACTTTTTAGGCCAGATCAGTACAGTTACATATTATATCCAAACAAAGAACTACCTAGGTTTGATAAAAAGAATAACATACCGGCGGCAAAGGTTGAAAAATCAGAACTTCTTAAAAAACTGGTCCAAAATGGCAATGCTCAAATTATAGAGAAAGATGTAGAGGGCAACTATCATTTCAATGGAAGTTTTCACAACGCCAATAGTTTAAAAGATGCACTTAACAATTTGCCAGAAAATATATATCAGTCTCTTGTTGAAAAAGACAGGAAGTTCTTATTAGAGGTATTTGAAGATATTTTTGATCATAAATCCTTTACAGGTCGTTCAGGAACCTTTTTTGGTTATGAAGGCTTGGGTTCTATCTATTGGCATATGGTTTCAAAACTTTTGTTGGCAGTTCAAGAAAATTGTTTGTTAGCCATAAATACTAATGAAAGTGAGGTTATAATTGGAAAGCTGTTGGATCATTACTATGAGATTGAAGCTGGTATAGGCGTTCATAAATCGCCAGAATTGTATGGTGCATTCCCAACCGATCCGTATTCTCACACACCAAGCGGAAAAGGAGCGCAGCAACCAGGAATGACCGGACAGGTTAAGGAAGATATTTTAAGCCGAATAGGAGAATTAGGGGTTTTTGTCGAAAAAGGATGTGTTGTTTTTAAACCAAGACTTTTAAGAAATAGCGAGTATTTAAAAGAAGTAAAAACATTTGAGTATACCGATGTCCTTAACAGAAAACAACAGATTCAATTGGAAAAAAATTCATTGTGCTTTACTTATTGTCAAGTTCCTGTTATTTATCAATTGAGTGAAAAAGAAGGATTAAAAGTTGTTTTTAATGATAATTCTAAAGCACAATACAACACGTTAAATCTTGACAAATCAACAAGCAAAAAGTTGTTTGAGAGAACGGGCGACATTAATCAAATAATTGCATCTGTAAAAAGCAAATAAAAGGGTATTACAAGCCTTAGTTAATTATTAAAAAAACAAAATCATGGTCAATTTTAAAAAAGCAATCCTTTCATTTTTTTCCATTGTTACCATTTTTTATTGTCAAAATAAACCAACAGAAATGAGGTCAAAAACTGCAGAAGAGATTTTAGGCAATTCAAAGTATTTAGCAATTTCTTATGGAGGCTATAGGCATCAAGACCATAGTATTGAGCCTACTGTTGAAGAGCTTAAGGAAGACATGAAGCTACTATCGGCCATGGGTATTAAAATTTTGAGAACATACAAGGTACACTTGCCGCATGCTTCCAATGTGTTAAAAGCGATTAGTGAGCTAAAAAAGGAGAATCCGAATTTCGAAATGTATGTAATGTTAGGTGCTTGGATAGACTGTAAAAATGCTTGGACAGACGAAGAGCCTATTCATAACATAGAAAGCGAGGCTAACAAACCACAAATGGAAAAAGCGGTTGCATTAGCAAATCAATATCCAGATATTGTAAAAGTAATTGCGGTGGGTAATGAAGCTATGGTAAAGTGGGCGGAGAGCTATTACGTTGAGCCATACATTATACTAAAATGGGTTAATTACCTTCAAGACCTAAAAAAAGAAGGGAAACTACCTAAAAACTTATGGGTAACGAGTTCAGATAATTTTGCGTCTTGGGGCGGAGGCGGAGAAGAATACCATGTAGAAGATTTAAATAAATTGATAAAAGCTGTGGATTTTCTTTCAGTTCACACCTATCCCATGCACGACACACATTATCAGCCAGATTTTTGGCTAAATCCTCAAGGGATGGAAGGCAAAACCGATATGGAAAAGATTGAAATATCGATGTTACGAGCAAAGGAATATGCGATGATGCAGTATCAAAACGTAAAGAAATATATGCAAAGTCTAGGTGTTAGCAAACCCATTCATATTGGTGAGACAGGTTGGGCAAGTATGTCTTCAGGTTTTTATGGTGCAGAAGGGTCGAAAGCCTGCGATGAGTATAAAGAAGCACTTTACTATAAGCATATGAGAGACTGGACCAACCAAACCGGGATGTCGTGTTTTTATTTCGAAGGGTTTGATGAGCCTTGGAAAGGAGGTGATAATACCGGGAATTCTGAAAAGCATTTTGGATTATTCACCGTAGATGGCAAAGCAAAATATGCCCTTTGGGATATGGTTGATCAAGGCGTTTTTAAAGGGTTAATAAGAAACGGAAACGCTATTACAAAAACGTATAACGGCGATAAAACAGCATTAATGAAGGATGTTTTGGTGCCAATTACAGCTCAGGAAGTTTCCGAGAACCAATAACCATTACAAGTTGAATTTTTAAGCCATGAAAATATTTAAATGTTACACAGCAACCTTTTTTATCATGATTATGTTTAGTTGTAGTCAGAAGCAATTATCCGTTGAAGTTTTTGAAACCTCAGCAAGTGGAAATAAGCTGAAGAACGTAACAGAATTTCCTAAAGCGGACAATCCTCTTATAATTACATTGAACCCTGAAGAAACCTTTCAAACTATCACGGGTTTTGGAGGCTCTTTTACAGAGGCTTCTGCATCCCTTTTAAATAGGCTAACTTCTGAGAATAGAAACATGATTTTAGAAGCTTATTTTGGAAATAGTGGCGCGAGGTATTCGTTAACCAGAACTCACATGAACTCTTGTGATTTTTCCTTAAGCAATTACTCGTATGCTCCTATTGAAAATGACATTAAACTTAAACACTTTTCAATTGACGAAGATCGCGAGGATTTAATTCCTATGATTAAAGACGCCATGCTGATTTCTAAAGAAGGGTTTAAAATTTTAGCATCACCTTGGACAGCACCACCTTGGATGAAAGATAATAAAGATTGGCGTGGTGGTAAATTATTGCCGCAATATCAAGACACCTGGGCCTTATTCTTTTCAAAATACATCAATGCTTACAAAAAAGAAGGGATTGATATTTGGGGATTTACGGTTGAAAACGAACCTTTAGGAAACAGCAATAATTGGGAAAGCATGCATTTTACAGCAGATGAGATGACCAGTTTTGTAAAAAACCACCTTGGGCCTAAACTTCAAATGGATGGACACGATGTAAAAATATTGGGTTATGACCAAAATCGTGGTGAAGAATTAAAACAATGGATAGATGTTATGTTTGCCGACGAATCTTCATCAAAATATTACGATGGAACAGCCGTTCACTGGTATGCGAGTACTTATGATTATTTTCCTGAATCATTGCAATATGCACATCAAAAAGCACCAGATAAATATTTAATTAATTCCGAAGCTTGCTCAGATTCTGAAATCCCTAAATGGCTTGATGACCAATGGTATTGGTCCAAAGAAGCGACCGATTGGGGTTGGGATTGGGCACCAGAAAACCAAAAATATTTACATCCAAAATATGCGCCTGTTAATCGGTATGCCAGAGATATTATTGGTTGTTTGAATAATTGGGTGGATGGATGGATTGACTGGAATATGGTTCTTGACAAACAAGGTGGCCCAAACTGGTTTAAAAATTGGTGTTTAGCACCCATTATTGTTGACCCAGAAAAGGATGAGGTGTATTTTACACCTGTTTATTACACCTTAACTCATTTCAGTAAATACATTCGGCCAGGAGCTGTTCGGATAGGTTTTAAAAACACAAACGAAACTTTAATGGTAACCGCGGTTAAAAATCCTGATGGTTCTTACGCTGTTATAGTATTTAACCCAGAATCAGAAGCGAAAAATTTTATGCTTTCATTAAATGAAAAAACAACTGAAATTCAAATAAGTGCGCAAGCCATACAAACCATACTTGTGCCCAATTTATAAGTTTACAATAAGAAACATTAACTAACTAAACAAAAATAATAACCATGTCAAATAATCAAACAGCAACAAAACATAAAGTGCCTTTTGGACAAAAAGTAGCCTTTGGATTAGGAATGTTAGCAAATCAAATGTTTCCTGCTGCCCTAGGGATTTTTATGGTAGTTCTCGTTCAAAATTTAGGATTTCCAACTTGGATGTGGGGGATTTTATTTTTTTTACCACGGGTATTTGATTCAATTACAGATCCTATCATGGGGTTCATTTCAGATAACACCAAATCTGTTTGGGGCAGACGAAGACATTATGTTTTTATAGGTGCTGTTATTATGGGAATTTCCTTTGTATTAATGTGGCAATTGTATAAATCAGATGGCATATCGTATAACTTTATTTATTTCTTGTTATGGTCGTTAGTGTTTTATTTGGGGCTTACTGTTTTTAGTGTGCCCTATGTTGCCATGGGTTATGAAATGAGCGACGATTTTCATGAGCGCACCAGCATCATGGCAGTTGCACAATGGATTGGACAATGGGCTTGGGTTATTGCGCCATGGTTTTGGGTGGTAATGTATGATCCTTCTTGGTTTGAAAGCGCAGATGTAGCAACAAGAACCCTTGCTGTTTGGGTTGGGGTTATTTGTGCGGTTTTAGCAATGATTCCAGCTATTTTCATTAAAGGCAAATCCACAAAAAACGATAGCAGTCTTACGCCGTTAAGTCTAAAAACCATAGGAAGTAGTTTAAAAGAAATCTTAAAAGGTTTTAAAGAGGCTTTTGGGTATATAGAGTTTAGAAAATTATGTTTTTCTACATTTTTAATTTTTAATGCATTTAATACGGTCGCAGGTTTTTCGTTTTTTATTGTTGTTTACTATTTATTTAACGGAGATACTGCCAGTGCTGGAATTTGGCCTACGCTTTTAGGAAGTGTTGGCGCATTATCAACCACGTTTATTGTGATACCAATTGTTGCGTGGATGTCAAAAAAAATGGGAAAAAAGAATGCTTTTTTATTATCCCAAGGCATATCTGTTATTGGATATTTAATGCTTTGGTTCTTATTTATTCCAGGAAAACCGTATATGTTTTTGTTTGCCTTACCTTTTTTCTCGTTTGGAATTGGAAGCTTATTTACCTTAATGATGTCCATGACTGCGGATGTTTGCGATATTGATGAATTAGCCACAGGAAAACGACGAGAAGGTATTTTTGGAGCCATCTACTGGTGGATGGTTAAGTTTGGTTTTGCTGTTGCAGGATTATTAACAGGAGCCATCATGACTTTAGTAGGTTTTGTTCCTGACGCCGTAAATTCCGAGGCTTCTATTACTGGTTTAAGATTGTTTTATTCAGGACTTCCTATGGTTGGCACATTGGCAGCCATGTTTATTATGCGCAATTATGATTTAACAGAGGAAAGAGCTCATCGAATTACCGCAGAACTAAAAAAGAGAAAAGCATTCAAACCTTCAGGATATGCTAATATGAAATTGCTTTCAGAAATTAATGTTGATACCATTTCAGCAAATGAACTTAAAGATAAATTTCCGCTGCTATTCTCTACTAAACTGGATTTTTCATCCCTTTCAAAAGAAGACCTTCAAACAGAATTTACCAATGTTTTTCAAAAAGGAATGTCCGGCATCTGCTTTAGCGCTTATGAGAAAGGACAAGAACCTGGCGACCTTATTACCGAAGAACAAATACGAAAACGATTAAAAGTTTTAAAACCACACACACAATGGATACGTGTTTTTTCTTGTACTAGCGGGCATGAAAAAATTCCTAAAATAGCCAAAGAAATGGGATTAAAAACCATGGTAGGCGCATGGTTGGATAATGACATAGAGAAGAATCATTTAGAAATTCAAGCCCTCATAAAATTAATAAAAGAAGATCTTGTTGATATTGCAGCCGTAGGAAACGAAGTGCTTTACAGAGGCGAATTAAGCGAACAAACTATTATAAATTCTATTAATTTAGTCAAAAAGGCCTCAAAAAACACGCCTGTTGGTTACGTAGATGCATATTACGAATTTATAAACAGACCTCAATTGGTAGCGGCCTGTGATATTGTTTTGGCAAACTGTTATCCGTTTTGGGAAGGTGTAGATATAAGAATTTCAGGATTTTATCTTCAGGAAATGTATCACAAAACCGTCGAAGCAGCTCAGGGGAAAAAGGTTATTATCTCAGAAACAGGCTGGCCAAGTAAAGGCGAATTAACTGGAAGCGCAGAACCTTCAAAAGAGAATGTAATGACCTATTATATAAAAACTCAATTATGGGCTCAAAATGAGAATGTAGAGGTATTTTATTTTTCTTCGTTTGATGAATCTTGGAAAATACATGCTGAAGGATGGGCAGGCACTTCTTGGGGTTTATGGAACTCAAATGAAAAATTTAAATATTAAAAATAATTAAAATAACCACTTAAATAAATATTACAATGTCATATAGAAAAGAACATATGTTTTCGCTAAAAGCGGCTAACTATACAGAATACGCAGGCGTTGATTTTAGTCAGATATCTACTAAAGATTTGCAAGAGCTTTGGAGAGAAACTCTTGAGAATGGTATGCACGGTCTTTGTTTTAGTATGTATGAAGATGGACAAAAACCAGGAGATATCATTACCGAAGAACAAGTAACGAGAAGGCTCGATATTATTAAGCCATACACCAAATGGGTGCGTTCTTTTTCATGTGTAGAAGGAAATGAACACATTCCAAGAATTGCACATCAAAAAGGGCTTAAAACATTGGTTGGAGCTTGGCTTGGCGATGATCTTGAAATGAATGAAGCAGAAATTGAAGGGTTAATTACTCTTGCAAAACAAGGCTTTGTAGATGTTGCCGCAGTTGGCAATGAAGTGCTGTACAGAAAAGAACTTACAGAAGATCAGTTATTAGAATACATCCATCGGGTTAAAGAAGCTATTCCAGGCATACCAGTAGGCTATGTAGATGCGTATTATGAGTTTTCGGCGCATCCTAAAATCACTAAAGCCTGTGATGTTATTTTGGCCAATTGTTACCCTTATTGGGAAGGCTGTAATATTGAATACTCTTTAAACCATATGCAACAAATGTACGCTCAAGCTTTACATGCCGGGAATGGTAAAAAAGTCATCATTACAGAAACAGGCTGGCCAAGTGAAGGCGGTAGTCTTAGGGGTGCTGTATCTTCCAATGAAAATGCCATGAAGTACTTTATAAATAGCCAAGTATGGTCTACAAATGACGATATTGAGATGTTTTATTTTTCATCATTTGATGAGTCTTGGAAAGTTGGCGCAGAAGGCGATGTCGGTGCCTATTGGGGACTTTGGGATAAAGACGAAAAACTAAAATTTTGACCATTATTAAAAAGAGACTGCTATTAATGAACTTAACCAATAAATTAAACCTTCCTTTTGGAAAGGCTATTTGCTATTCCGGATTTAGAGAAGGTCAACAACCGGGGGGCATTTATCCAAGTTACGATGAGATTAAAGAAGACCTTTTAATGCTTGAAGGCAATTGGAACTATTTAAGATTGTATGACTGCGATAAACATGCCGAAGTTGTCTTAGAGGTTATCAAAAAAGAACAGCTTGATTTTAAAGTCATGCTTGGTGCCTATATCGTTGCCGAGATGAATAATTTTGGTTGTCCTTGGGGTGTAACTTATTCAGAAGAACAATTAGAAACTAATAAGGAGATAAATAGAAATCAAATCGAAAAGCTAATTTCATTAGCGAACCATTATCCTGATATCATTTTTTCATTATCTGCCGGGAATGAAGCCTGTGTAGATTGGACAGATCATTATGTGTCTGTAAAAAGTGTTATTGAGTACGTTAAGATGATTAAAAAAGGGGCAAAACAACCCGTAACCTTTTGTGAAAATTATGTGCCTTGGTTAGATAAGTTAAAATCTTTAGTGAAAGAAGTCGATTTTATATCCATTCACACCTATCCGGTTTGGGAATATAAGAATATACATGATGCATTGGAATACACCAAGCATAATTATTACGCCGTAGCCGATAAATATCCAGACGTTCCAGTGGTTATAACAGAAGCAGGCTGGGCAACAAACTCCAACGGGCGTGGTATTGACCCTTCCAATGTAAGTGAAGAACATCAGGAAATTTATTATAACGATTTAATGGACTGGACGAACGAAGAACAAATTTTAACCTTTGTTTTTGAAGCTTTTGATGAATCTTGGAAAGGCTCACCAGAACCTTTAGAACCCGAAAAACACTGGGGTTTATTTAAAATTGACAGAACGCCTAAATTAGTTATGAGCCATCTGCTTTCCAAACCTTAAAAAGCACAATTAAATTGGTTTCTAAAAAAAAGGGAATGTTTTAAAAATTTGCTCCGTCATTAATTCAAATAAAAAAACCGCCCAACCGCTTAAGGCTTCTTTGTTTTAATGCTTTCCACCAACACAAATCACAATTTCCCCTTTTGGGGGTTTGTTCGTGTAGTGGTCTAAAACCTCTTTAGCGGTTCCACGAATGGTTTCTTCGTATAGTTTAGTCAGTTCTCGTGAAACGGAAACTGGTCTGTCTTCTCCAAAATATTCACAAAAATTAGCTAAGGTTTTTATCAATTTATGCGGACTTTCATAAAAAATAATGGTTTTGGTTTCATCAGCCAATAACAATAATCGTGTTTGTCGTCCTTTTTTAACAGGCAAAAATCCTTCAAAAATAAATTTATCATTGGGTAAACCAGAATTTACCAAAGCAGGCACAAATGCAGTTGCTCCAGGCAAACAATCTACTTCAATATCGTGTTCAATACAAGCGCGAGTGAGCAAAAATCCAGGATCGGAAATGGCTGGTGTTCCAGCGTCGCTAATTAAAGCAACGGACATACCGCCTTTTAATTTTTGAATTAAATTTTCAACCGTTTTATGCTCGTTATGCATGTGGTGAGATTGCATATGGGTTGTAATATCATAATGTTTTAACAGCTTTCCTGAGGTGCGAGTATCTTCGGCAAGAATTAAATCCACTTCTTTTAAAACCTCTACAGCTCTAAAAGTGATGTCTTTTAAATTACCTATGGGTGTTGGAACAATATAAAGCTTCCCCATTAACTAAACTTACTTTCTATAATTTCCATAAAACGCTCTTCATAGACTTCTTTTCCAAGCCAGTTGTTATAATCTGGTTTAACAATACTTTGAATAAGTTTACTAGCTTCAAAAAAACTGCTTGAGGTATTTATTTGAGATAGAACTCGTTCATAATCTTCAGCTTTCCCTTCAAATAAATGTTTTATAAAAGCCAATTTATCATTAAGATCTATATTTAAAGCTTTGTTTTTAAGTTTTTCATTTAAAGATTTTCTTTCGTTTGAAATACCGTTTTGAGCTTTTGATATAGGTTCAAAAATAGGCATATTTTTATGGCCAGATGTTAACTCTTCAAAGTCTGTTTCATATATTCTTTTCTCTGTTTCATAGTATTCTACAGAATTCTCTTCGCTGTCCACGTCCATTGGCATATGTTCAACCATGTCTCTAATTGTTTTCATGCCAGGTTCCATAATGTCATCGTCTTCAACATCATCAAGGTTAATGTATATTTTATCTTCAACTTCAATAGTATCGCTAATGGTATTATTAAAAGCAACATCTAACATACCAAAAAATGAAGAATTACTACCAATTGAGGGAATTTCATCATCAAAATTCTCATAAGCAAACTTTAATACAGATATTTTTTCATAAAGAGCTTGAGCCTCGGTATGCATTTTAACGATATCTTCCTGACCCTTTAATTTAAGAATTCTATGTGCTATACTCATTAATTCAGATTCTAGCTTCTTTTTCATTGCTATTTAATTTTTAGATTTATATAATTTAGGCTTTTATTTTTAATAAATTTACGCCACCTTTATACAAACGAATATGTGATTTGTTTTAGTGTTAAATTTACAAAATGTTTCTCGAAAATACCGTAAATCATAAAGAACAATTTGGATGGATTGAAGTTATCTGTGGCTCCATGTTTTCTGGAAAAACAGAAGAATTAATTAGAAGACTTAAACGCGCTCAGTTTGCAAGACAAAAAGTTGAGATTTTTAAGCCAGCCATTGATGTTCGTTATGACGAAACCAAAGTGGTTTCGCATGATGCCAATGAAATACGGTCAACGCCTGTTCCTGCGGCTGCAAACATTCCTATTTTAGCAGATGGTTGTGATGTGGTTGGTATAGATGAAGCCCAGTTTTTTGACGATGAGATTGTAAGGGTTTGTAATGATTTAGCCAATAAAGGCGTTCGTGTTATCGTTGCTGGTTTAGATATGGATTTTAAAGGAAATCCTTTTGGGCCTATGCCAAGTTTAATGGCTACTGCAGAATATGTCACTAAGGTGCATGCCGTTTGCACCAGAACGGGTAATTTAGCACAATACAGCTATAGAAAATCTAAAAATGATAATTTAGTTCTTTTAGGTGAAGTTGAAGAATATGAACCTTTAAGTAGAGGTGCCTTTTATAAAGCCATGATGCGCGATAAAGTTCGTAATATGAAGGTTAATTATGCCGAAGAAGTGACTTCAAAACCCCAAAACAAAGATGCCTAAAGCTCAAGAAACCGTTCTTGAAATAGATTTAAAAGCTCTCAAACATAATTTTGAGTATTTAAAATCGAAAATAGCTAATAACACAAAAATTTTAGCGGTTGTTAAGGCCTTTGCTTATGGTAATGATGCCAAAGAAATTGCACTTTATTTAGAAAACTTACAGGTAGATTATTTTGCTGTTGCCTACGTTCATGAAGGGATTTTATTAAGAAAAGCTGGTGTAAAAACCCCCATATTAGTCCTTCATCCTCAATCTGTAAATTTTAAAGCCTTAATTGAAAATTGTCTAGAACCCAGCTTATATAATGCTAAGGTTTTTAATGAGTTTATGTCTATTGTCCATCAAGAACATCAAACGAATTATCCCGTACACATTAAGTTTAATACAGGTTTAAATCGTCTTGGCTTTTCTGAGAGCGATATTGATTATTTGATTTCCAAATTAAAAGAAACGAATGCCATAAACGTTAAATCTGTTTTTTCTCATTTAGCCGCAAGTGAAGATTTAAATGAAAAAGCATTTACCCAAAATCAAATAAAATCATTTAAGGAGATAACAAAGGAATTTACCTCAAAACTTGGTTATAAGCCCATGCTTCATATTTGTAACACTTCAGGAATACTAAATTATCCAGAAGCTCACTTTGATATGGTTCGCACGGGCATAGGCTTGTACGGTTTTGGTAATTCTGAAAAAGAAAACAAACACTTTAAACCCATTGGGACTTTAAAAACCATCATTTCACAAATTCATAGTATTAAAAAAGGCGAATCTGTTGGTTATAACAGAGCCTATAAAAGTGATGCTTTTATAAAAACAGCAACGTTGCCTATTGGTCATGCCGATGGTATTGGAAGACCATATGGCAATGGTAAAGGTTATGTTATCATCAATGCTCAAAAAGCCTATATTATTGGAAATGTCTGTATGGATATGATTATGGTTAACATCACAAACATAGATTGTAAAGAAGGTGATGAGGTTATTGTGTTTGGAACAGAATCAACCTCTGAAGACTTAGCCAAAGCGGCTAACACTATTTCTTATGAACTCATTACTGCCATTTCTCAACGTGTAAAACGTCTTTATTTAAAATAAGATTATTGTCAATTGTTTCTGTATAGTTTTTTTAATTATTTTTAGTGTTTCACTAACTAAAAATTTAAAAACATGTTAAAAGAATTTAAAGATTTTGCAATGAAAGGCAATCTTGTTGACATTGCTGTTGCTTTTGTAATGGGTGCTGCCTTTAATAAAGTTGTAGCATCATTTACAGGAGGCATTGTGTCTCCTTTGGTTGGATTAATTTTCCAATCAGACTTTAAAGGATTAAAATGGGTAATAAAAGAAGGCGTTGCTGATGATGCGGGAAACCTAGCAGGAGAAGTTGCAGTACTTTATGGTGATTTTATTACTAACATCATAGACTTTGTTATTGTTGCTTTCGTTATGTTTATGTTAATAAAAGGCATCACCAAAATGAAGAAAAAAGAAGAAGCTGCTGCTCCGGCACCACCTGCAGGACCATCACAAGAAGATTTACTGACTGAAATAAGAGATTTACTCAAAAAATAACAACGTGTTAAATAAATAACAACGTGTTATTTTTTGTTAAAAAGACCTCGTTTTTTTAAAATGGGGTCTTTTTTTAATTTTTAAAAAAGAATTAATGTCTAATTTTGCCTTCTCAATTTTATAACGATTTAAAATAAAAAAACATGAAAGTAGCGGTTGTTGGTGCCACTGGTATGGTTGGCGAAGTGATGCTAAAAGTCCTAGCAGAACGAAATTTTCCTATTACAGAATTATTATTAGTTGCCTCTGAACGTTCTGTTGGCAAAAAATTAGTTTATAAAACTAAAGAATATACCGTCATTGGCTTAGCAGAAGCAGTTGCTGCCAAACCCGATGTAGCTATTTTTTCTGCGGGCGGAGGAACGTCTCTAGAATGGGCTCCAAAATTTGCTGAAGTTGGCACAACCGTTATCGACAATTCTTCTGCTTGGAGAATGGATCCAACAAAAAAATTGGTAGTTCCCGAAATAAATGCTCATGAGCTAACTAAAGATGATAAAATTATTGCAAACCCTAACTGTTCAACTATTCAAATGGTTATGGCATTAGCGCCTCTTCATAAAAAATACAAGATGAAACGCGTGGTTGTTTCAACATACCAATCAGTTTCTGGTACTGGTGTAAAAGCCGTAAAACAATTAGAAAACGAAATTGCTGGCATAGAAGGCGAGATGGCATATCCTTATCCAATCTCTAGAAATGCATTGCCACATTGTGATGTTTTTGAAGAAAATGGCTATACTAAAGAAGAGATGAAATTAGCCAGAGAACCTCAAAAAATATTTAATGACAAATCGTTTTCTGTAACGGCAACTGCGGTAAGAATTCCAACTTCTGGAGGACATTCAGAATCTGTAAATGTTGAATTTGAGCATGATTTTGACTTAAACGAGGTGCGTCAATTGTTAAGTGAAACACCTGGCGTTGTTTTACAAGACAATACCGCAACCAATTTATACCCCATGCCAATCTTTGCGCATGATAAAGATGATGTTTTTGTCGGTCGTCTTAGAAGAGATGAAACGCAACCAAACACCTTGAATATGTGGATAGTTGCCGATAATTTAAGAAAAGGCGCCGCAACCAATGCCATTCAAATTGGAGAAGCTCTCATTGAAAGAGGCCTTTTATAAATTATTCCCCTTTTTATATACAACAAAGCTTTTACGTTTCTATGTAAAAGCTTTTTTATTGTTTATTTTTGATAAATATCTTTTATCATGAAAAAATCAATAGTATGCATTTTTTTGCTTGTTTTGTTATTAGTAACTAAAAACACCAATGCTCAAACTAAAATAATGGTTGTGAATTATCCTGAAACTAAAGCTGTTGATAGTATAGATACTTATTTTGGTGTTGAAGTAAAAGACCCTTATCGCTGGCTTGAAGATGATAGAAGCCCTGAGACTGAAGCTTGGGTAAAAAGCCAAAACCAAACCACTTTTGACTTTTTAAATAAGATTCCTTATAGAGAAGAACTAAAAGAACGTCTCACAAAACTTTGGAATTATGAAAAAATTGGCGCTCCTTTTATAGAAGGAGATTATACCTATTTCTCAAAAAATGATGGTTTACAAAATCAACATGTATATTACAAAAAAAAAGGAGACGGTGATGCCGAAGTTTTTTTAGACCCAAACACATTTTCAAAAGATGGTACTATTTCTCTTGGAGGCATGAGTTTTTCCAAAAATGGAAAAATACTTGCCTATTCCATATCTGAGGGGGGCAGTGATTGGCGTAAAGTAATTATAATGGAGGTTGAAACCAAAAAAATTGTGGAAGACACTTTGGTTGATGTCAAGTTTAGCGGAATTTCTTGGTATAAAAACGAAGGCTTTTATTATTCTAGTTATGATAAGCCCAAAGGAAGTGAACTATCCGCAAAAACTGACCAACACAAAGTGTATTACCATAAACTAGGAACCTCTCAAAAAGATGACCTTTTAATTTACGGTGGCACGCCAGAAGAAAAACACCGCTACATTTATGGCACCGTAACAGAAGACGACCGATATCTGGTCATTACACCTCGCATATCAACCTCGGGCAATAAATTATATATTAAAGATTTATCGGTTGCAAATAGTAAATTCATAACCATCTTGGATCATGCAGAAAGTGATACCTCTATCATTGACAACCATGGTAGTACGTTATTTCTTGTAACCAACCTCAATGCTCCTAATAAACGCATTGTAAGCGTTGATGCATCCAATCCTATACCAGAGAATTGGACAGATGTGATTCCAGAAACAGAAAACGTTTTAAATATATCCAGAGGTAGTGGTTATTTGTTTGCAGAATATATGGTCGATGCCATTTCTAAAGTAAAACAATATGATTTAAATGGCACATTAATTAGAGACATTGAATTGCCTGGACTTGGTTCTGCCGGAGGTTTTTCTGGAAAAAAAGAGGCCGATGTTTTATACTATTCGTTTACCAATTACAACACACCTTCAAGCACGTATTCTTTAAATCCAAAAACTGGACAAATCAAATTATATTGGAAACCAGCCATAGATTTTAATAGTCAAGATTATGAAAGCCATCAGGTATTTTATACCTCTAAAGATGGTACCAAAATACCCATGATGATAACTCACAAAAAAGGAATTGAACTCCATGGTAAAAACCCAACCATTTTATACGGTTATGGCGGATTTAATATCAGTTTAACGCCTTCATTCAGTATTACGAATGCCGTTTGGATGGAACAAGGTGGTATTTTAGCGGTTCCTAATTTACGTGGTGGAGGCGAATATGGTCGTGCTTGGCACGATGCCGGAACTCAAATGAAAAAGCAAAATGTATTTGATGACTTTATTGCGGCTGGAGAATATTTAATAGCTAATCACTATACCTCTCATGATTTTTTAGCCATAAGAGGCGGTTCTAACGGAGGATTGCTTGTAGGAGCTGTTATGACCCAAAGACCAGATTTGGCAAAAGTAGCTTTGCCAGCTGTGGGCGTTTTAGACATGCTACGTTATCACACATTTACGGCTGGAGCTGGTTGGGCCTATGACTATGGTACCTCTGAACAAAGTAAAGACATGTTTGAATACCTTAAAGGCTATTCACCTGTTCATAATATAAAACATGGTGTTAATTACCCAGCAACATTAGTAACCACTGGTGACCACGACGATCGGGTAGTACCTGCACATAGTTTTAAATTTGCCGCAGAATTACAACGTAAACAATCTGGAACAAATCCAACGTTGATTAGAATAGAAACCAACGCAGGTCATGGTGCCGGAACTCCTGTTAGTAAAACCATTGAAGAATATGCTGATATTTTTGGTTTTACATGGTATAATATGGGTTATAAGGTATTGCCAAGTAAAACAAATGAGAAACTTAAAGGGTAATTATAAGATATAAAAATTAAAAATCGCTTGAATTTCAAGCGATTTTTTTTTGGTATTTTTGATACATGTTACAAGTAAAAAATATTTCATTTGGATATAAAAAAAATGTGGTTCTAAAAAACATCTCTTTTGATGTAAACCCTGGTGAACATTTTTCAATTATTGGCGAAAGTGGTTCAGGAAAAAGCACGCTTTTAAAATTACTTTATGGGACTTATGATTTATTGGAAGGAGCTATTTTTTGGAATGAAATCAAAATTTTAGGGCCTAAATACAATCTTATTACAGGGCCAACTTTTATAAAATACGTGTCTCAGGAATTTGATTTAATGCCCTTTACAACCGTATCAGAAAACGTTGGCGAATTTCTTTCTAATTTTTATCCTAAGGAAAAGCAAGAACGCATTTCAGAACTTTTAAAAGTTGTAGAGCTTGAATCTTTTGCTAGCATTAAAGTAAAAGAATTAAGTGGCGGACAAAAACAGCGTGTTGCTTTAGCCAGAGCCATTGCCAAACAACCTGAGGTGTTGCTATTAGATGAACCTTTTAGCCACATTGATAATTTTAAAAAACAGTCGCTTCGTAGAAGTCTTTTTAAATACCTAAAAGAAAAAAAAATAACCTGTATCGTGGCAACGCATGATAAAGATGATGTCTTACCATTTTCAGACAGAATGATTGTTTTACACCATGCCAATATTATTGCCTGTAATACCCCAAACCATTTATACAACTATCCTGAAAACAAATTAATTGCTTCGTTTTTTGAAGAATTTAGTGTCTTAGAACCTTACGGGATTTTATATGCATCACAAATAAATGTGGTAAAAAACGCCTCGTTAAAAGCCATTGTAAAACAAACCTATTATAGAGGGAATCATTATTTGATTGAGGCACAATTCAACGGAGAAACTATTTTTATTGAGCATGATAAAGCGCTAAATGACCACACTGAAATTTCCATTGCCATAAGCAAAGATTGATGTAATTATCATTTTAAAAAACCGCTTCAATTCTAATATTTTCATCTCTAAAAACAATCTGATCTCCAGCATGTTTTGTTGCCAACAGCTGACCAATAGGTGTATCTGTTGCTATGGCATAAAAATTTTGGTCTTCAAATAATAAGCTTCCAGCACTAATAGCTATAAAATAATTGAATTTAGAAGTATAAACAACACTTCCCAATCTAACCGTGTCTGAACGTTTGGTAATATCAACTTTTTTTAAAATGTCTTTAATTTTTAGAATTTCGTTGAGTTGATTTCCTGCCTTTTCCAAATCAATTTGCAACATAGCTCTCCCTGTTTCATGCTTGTCTCCAGAAGAGTTTTTAGTTTCAGAATTTAAAGCTTCCTGAATATCGTTTATACTGTTTTTAATGGTAATAAATCTGTTTTCTATAAAATCAAAACATTGATTATATAGCTGTTTTTTTAGGTCTAGGTTATTTGTCATGCTTTTGGTTATAGTCTAAAGGCCCGAAGAAATTCATCTGTCGAACAATCCAGTTTTTTCTTACTTGGATATAATTTATGGCTGGATTTGCTTTGTATTTTAAAGGATTAGGTAGAATGGCTGCAATGGCCGCTGCTTCGTTCCTATTCAGTTTTATAGCAGGTTTTTTAAACCAGTATTTTGATGCTTCTTCAACACCGTAAATACCATTTCCCATTTCAATACTATTTAAATAGACTTCCATGATGCGTTCTTTGGACCAAAATAATTCAATTAAAAACGTGAAATAAGCTTCAAGTCCTTTTCTAAACCAACTGCGTTGTGGCCATAAAAAAACGTTTTTTGCGGTTTGCTGACTTATCGTGCTAGCGCCTCTTAACCGCTTTCCTTTTTTATTATAATCAATAGCTTTTTCTATGGCTTTCATATCGAAACCGTTATGAACCAAAAAGTTTTGATCCTCACTACAAATAACGGCTAATTGTAAATTTTTAGAAATAGCTTCTATGGGTACCCAATCATGTTTTAAAACAACGGCTTTATCATTTTGAACTTGTTCTATGTTCCTAATAAGCATCAAAGGTGTTATGGGCACAGGAACCCATTTAAAAAGAAGCACTAAGACTATTGAAAAAATAAACAGCCACAGGAATGCTTTAAATCCCAATTTGAATAGTTTCTTAATCATTTCAGTCTACTAATTGCGCTAAATTATTTCCAATGGATGATCCAATTGCGATTCCCATACCACCAAGTCTAACGCCACAATATACATGATTGCTCAACTGTTTTACAATGGCTTTCTTTTGATTGCCAACACCCATAATACCGCTCCATCTATGCTCAATTTCAAAAGGGATATTGGGCAAAATGATGTCTCTTAATATGATTTCTAAGTTACTTTGAATTAAGACTGTTTGTGCCAGAGTTGTGGTTTCTTCTCCTTTAAAATCTAAATGCCTTCCACCTCCAAAAAGAATTCTATCGTCAATATTTCTAAAATAGAAATAACCTTTGTTTAAATGAAAAGTGCCTTTAATATGTAGGTCTTTAATAGGTTTAGTTATTAAAACTTGTGCTCTCGCTGGTTTTACAGGTTCGTTGATTAACTGTGATGCAAATCCATTGGTGGCTATGAGAAGTTTTGATGTTGAAAATTCAAAAATATTAGTCTTTACAGACACCGAACGGTTTAATTCTTCATAATCTTCAACAACGATATTGTTAAGAATTTTGATGTCGTTGGATTGCGCTTTTTGCAACAAGGTTTCCATCATTTTACCCGTATCAATTTGTCCTTCAAATTGATTAAAAATATAACCTTGTTTAATGTTTTTAAAATGAAACCCATTTTCTTTAAGGCTAAAAACATCCTCTTTAAAAACTGGTTTAAGAAAGGTATTGATGTGTTCTCTTTTAGACAAACAAATATCATAGAGTCCATCGTCTTTTTCAGGAAACAATTCATAACCACCATATTGCAGGTAGTTTATGTTGTTATCGCCTAAATTTCTTCTTAATAGCTGTAATCCATCTTTCCTTTTGGAAATAATGTCTAGAACTTCGTCTTCGGTATGTGTTGTTAAATCATCTAAGATTTCGCTTAAGCTGCCAAAACAGGCAAAACCGGCATTTTTTGTACTAGCGCCTTGTGGTAAGGTTCCTTTTTCGAGTATTAATATGTTGGCCTTGGGGAAGCGTTCCTTTAAACTTAAAGCACAGCTTAACCCTACAATACCGCTGCCTACAATTGTGTAATCTATATTAGTAAACCACGATTTTATTTCCCAGTATGATAAATTCACCTATCCAATTTTTAGAGCCGAAATGTACTAAATTTTTGTGTTAAGGATGGAAGCGGCATCCTTTTTGTTTTTCACAAAAAGATATAGCGTACAGCCTGACGTTTTCTTTTTTTATGAAAAGAAAACGAAACACCATAAAAAAACTCCGAAAATTTCGGAGCTTGGTTTTTTTTATTCTTCAATTTGCTTTTCTATTACAAAGTCTTCCATAAATTTTGTGGTATAATTACCTGCTAAATAATCTGGGTGCTCCATAAGTTGTCTATGAAAGGGAATGGTAGTTTTTACGCCTTCTATAACAAATTCTTCTAAGGCTCGTTTCATTTTATTGATAGCCTCTTCTCGTGTTTGAGCCGTTGTGATTAACTTCGCTATCATAGAATCGTAATTTGGCGGAATGGTATAGCCCGCATACACATGCGTGTCTAACCGAACACCATGACCTCCAGGAGCATGTAGCGTAGTGATTTTTCCTGGAGAAGGTCTAAACCCATTGTATGGGTCTTCGGCATTAATTCTACATTCAATAGCGTGTAGTTTTGGCGTGTAGTTTTTACCTGAAATTGGCACACCTGCAGCGACTAAAATTTGCTCACGTATTAAATCGAAATCAATCACTTGCTCTGTAATAGGATGCTCAACCTGAATACGGGTATTCATTTCCATGAAATAAAAATTTCGGTGTTTATCTACCAGAAATTCAATCGTTCCTGCGCCTTCATATTTAATATATTCTGCTGCTTTTACAGCTGCCTCGCCCATTTTAGTACGTAACTCTGTGGTCATAAAAGGAGAAGGAACTTCTTCGGTTAATTTTTGATGACGACGTTGAATGGAACAATCTCTTTCTGATAAATGACACGCCTTTCCTGTAGAATCACCTACCACTTGTATTTCAATGTGTCTTGGTTCTTCTATGAGTTTTTCCATATACATGCCATCATTACCAAAGGACGCTTTAGCTTCTTGACGCGCTGAATCCCAAGCTTCTCTTAACTTTTCAGGTTTCCAAACGGCACGCATCCCTTTTCCACCACCACCAGCTGTTGCTTTAAGCATGACTGGATATCCTACTTCTAAAGCAATCTTTTCGCAAGATTCAAAATTTTCTATAATACCATCACTTCCTGGAACACATGGAACTCCTGCCGCTTTCATGGTTGCTTTTGCAGAAGCTTTGTCTCCCATTCTATCAATCATTTCTGGAGATGCACCAATAAACTTGATACCATGTTCTCCACAAATTTTTGAGAATTTAGAGTTTTCTGATAAGAATCCATAACCGGGATGAATAGCATCTGCATTAGTAATTTCTGCAGCTGCTATAATATTTGACATTTTTAAATAGGAGTCTGTACTTGAGGGCGGTCCAATGCAAACAGCTTCATCAGCAAATTTAACATGTAAACTTTCAGCGTCTGCTGTAGAATAGACAGCAACCGTTTTGATGCCCATTTCTTTACAGGTTCTTATAACACGTAATGCTATTTCTCCTCTGTTGGCAATTAGTATTTTTTTAAACATAAATTCTTCAAATTTTCAATATTCAAAAAACAAATTCCAATTGGTTTTTGGGATTTGGTGATTGAAAATTGGGATTTATATTATGATGGATCAACTAAAAATAATGGTTGGTCAAACTCTACTGGAGAAGAGTCGTCCACTAAAATTTTAACAACTTTTCCTGAAACTTCAGATTCAATTTCGTTAAAAAGTTTCATGGCTTCAATAATACATAACACATCGCCTTCTGCAATAGTTTGTCCTACTTCAACAAATAAAGGTTTGTCTGGTGCGGGTTTTCTATAAAAAGTACCTATGATTGGCGATTTGATTGTTATGTATTTAGAATGATCATCTGCATTTGCTGTGGGTGTTGAAGATGTTGGAGATTCAGTTTGAGGCTTTTCTAGCATTTGAGTAACAGCCTGAGGGATTTGGGCTGCAACTGGTGCATATTGTATGGCTGTATTGTCTGGATCTGAACCAGTTTTGATGGTGATTTTAATATCCTCCATCTCAAGTTTAACCTCACTTGCTCCTGATTTGGCAACAAACTTGATTAAGTTTTGAATGTCTTTTAAATCCATAATTTTGGTTTTATGTTTGTTAGTTTTTTGAATTATATGCCCATTTCAAATAAATGGAGCCCCAATTAAAACCACCTCCAAAGGCGACAAAAATTAGAATATCTCCTTTTTTGAGTTGCGATTCGTAATCATGTAACAGCAATGGTAATGTTGCTGATGTGGTATTACCATATTTATGAATATTCATCATGACCTTTTCATCTTCCAGCTCAATACGTTTAGCGGTAGCATCAACAATGCGTTTATTGGCTTGATGAGCCACCAACCAGCTAACATCTTTTTTTGTTAGATTGTTTTTTTCTAAGATTTTTGCGGTAGCATCAGCCATGTTAAAAACGGCATTTTTAAATACAGTTTGCCCTTCTTGAAAAGCATATTGCTTATTGTTTTCTATAGCTTCTGTTGTAATAGGATATGATGAACCCCCAAAAGTAGCTTGTAAAAATTCTCTCCCTGAACCATCACTTCTTAAATATTCATCTTGAAGTCCTAGGTTTTCTGTATTTGGTTCAAATAATACAGCTCCTGCGCCGTCACCAAAAATAATACATGTGGTTCTGTCTTTATAGTTAACCATGGAAGACATTTTATCGGCTCCTATTAAAAGAACATTTTTATATCTGCCCGATTCAATATACTTAGCGGCAACAGACATTCCAAATAAAAAGCTTGAGCAAGCTGCATCTAAATCAAACGAAAAAGCGTTAACGGCTCCTATGTTTGAAGCAGTAAAAGCAGCTGTTGAAGCCGCTTTCATATCGGGTGTTGCCGTAGCTACTATAATAAGTTCAATATCTTTAGGGTCTATTCCTTTTTTATCAATAAGGTTTTGAGCAGCTTTAATAGCTAAATAAGAAGTTCCTTTTCCGACGTCTTTGAGAATTCTTCGTTCTTTTATTCCTGTTCGAGACGTAATCCATTCATCATTTGTATCAACCATGGTTTCAAGAATTTGATTGGTTAACACATATTCGGGCACATAAGCACCTACAGCGGTAATGGCTGCTGATATTTTACTCATAACTTTGTAGTTAATTTGACCAAAAAATCAATAAAATGACCAAAAATTTCAAAAATTTGTTCAAAATACTAAATTTTGATCTAAATATTGTGCAAATTAAGTTGTTTTTGGCTGATAGAAAAACTTATCATAAAAAAAACGCTCACAAAGGAGCGCTTGATTATTTAAGTTTCATGTTGTTAAGCAACGTTTTCAATGGCTTCGGTATTGTCAATTAAAACTTGACCTCTATAATATAATTTACCTTCATGCCAGTGAGCTCTATGGTATAAATGAGCTTCTCCTGTAGTAGGACAAGTTGCAATCTGTGGCGCAGTTGCTTTATAATGTGTTCTTCTTTTATCTCTTCTTGTTTTCGAGATCTTTCTCTTGGGATGTGCCATTTTTTATATTATTTATCCGTTAATAGTTTTTTTAATGTATTCCAACGAGGATCTATGTCCTTATCTTCTTTTATTTTATTGTCAAGTTTTGGGCTTAACTCTTTTAATTTCTCAAGTATTTCTGAACTCAAAGAGCCATCTTCTACGCCTGGGTGAACCCGTTTAATTGGAACTGCTAGTACAATTAATTCATAAATGTATTGCTGAATATTAATTTCATAAGCTCCATGTGGAAGGATTAAAATATCAATATTTTCATCATTATATTCATCTCCAAAATTAACCACTAAATCAAAATTATTTTCAATGGTTTGATTGAATGGTTCATTGGTCAAATCACAATTAATGTTTACTGACCCAGAAATTTTAAAATTTAACTCTAATAATGTTGTGTTTTTTAATAAGGTTACATCAACATTTACATGAGCATCATTAAAATCTTCATACTCAAAAAACTCAAAGAACGCTTTCTCAATGATATAGTTATAATGATGAGCTCCTAATTTTAATCCTATAAAAGGAATTGTAAACTCTTTTAATGGCTTCATCATCACTTCTAATTTGAGCCTGCAAATATATAAATTTTTAATTGATGCTACACACTTATAAACATTTTTTTGTTTATAATTTTTTTTCGGTATGTTTTAATGAGTTAGAGATAAGCTGTTCATAATCAAATCTGTTGTTGAAAATCTGTATAGCCGTAAAAACCGCTTCTTTAAAGGAGCCTTCATCGGCCAATCCTTTTCCTGCAATTTCATAGGCGGTTCCGTGGTCTGGTGAAGTTCTGATTTTGTTCAAACCTGCTGTAAAATTAACACCTTGTCCAAAAGATAATGTTTTAAAAGGAATCAATCCTTGGTCATGATATGAAGCTATAATGGCATCAAAATTTTTATAATTATTGGAGCCAAAAAAACTATCAGCTGCATATGGCCCATAAACTAATTTACCTTGTTCTTTAATTTTCTTTAAAGTTGGCCTCATTATTTCATCATCTTCATTTCCTATAACACCATGATCGCCGGTATGTGGATTGATACCTAAAACGGCTATTTTAGGTCTTATAATTTTAAAATCTTTAAGCAGCGTTTGGTAAATGGTATTAATTTTTTTCTCTATAAGATCTGCTGAAATTTTAACGGCTATGTCTTTTACCGGTACATGGTCTGTTAAAAGACCTACTCGCAATTTTTCGGCTACCATTAACATTAAACTGTCTCCATCGAGCTGTTGAGCCAGATAATCTGTGTGCCCTGGAAATTTAAAGTCTTTTGACTGAACATTATGTTTGTTTATTGGAGCTGTTACCAATACATTGATAGTGTTTTGTTTTAAAGCCTTGGTTGCTTCTTGAAGCGATTTGATAGCATATTCACCCATGTTGATGTCTTCCTTACCAAACTCAATCTGCACAGGTTCATTCCAACAGTTTAAAACATTAACTCTTCCAAAAACGATTTGATTGATATGATTAATATCGTTAAAGTTGATGGTAGATTTAAAATGATTCTTTAAAAATGCCATGACTTTTGATGAAGCAAAGATAACTGGTGTGCAAAACTCCAAAATTCTGGAATCTTCAAAGGTCTTTAAAATAACTTCTCCACCAATACCATTTAAATCTCCAATGGATATTCCAACGATTATATTTTCTGTTTTCTTCATTAAGAATGATAACTTTTGTTCGTAATTTTGTTAATGCAAATTTAACTAAATAAACACACAATAATATGTTTACCGGAATAATTGAAGATATGGGTATTGTAACCCAATTAACCAAGGAACTAAACAACTTACATATCTCAATAAAAAGCAATATTACTTCAGAATTAAAAGTAGATCAAAGTATTGCACATAATGGCGTTTGCTTAACGGTTGTTGCTATTGATAATGATATTTATACAGTTACAGCCATCAAAGAAACTTTAGATAAATCAAATTTAGGCGTTTTAAAAATTAATGATAAGGTCAATTTAGAGCGCGCCATGATGTTGGGAGACAGACTTGACGGACATATTGTACAGGGACACGTGGACCAAACCGCTATTTGCACTAAAGTTATAGAAACTGGTGGAAGCTGGATGTTTACGTTTCAATATGACTCTACATTACATAATATTACTATTGAAAAAGGATCTATTACCGTGAATGGGACAAGCCTAACTGTAGTGGATTCGAAGAAAGACTGTTTTAGTGTAGCTATTATTCCTTATACGTACACAAACACTAATTTTTCAACCTTTAAGGAAGGAACCCTGGTAAATTTAGAATTTGATGTTTTAGGAAAATATGTCGCTAAACTATTAGAATTAAAAAACTAATTATTTACTTTTTAATAGTTTTTTTGTTCCATAAAATAATGCAACAAAAAATCCTAAAAGAATTCCACCATCAATAGGTAAGCCCGGCGGCGGCGGCGGCGTTGGTGGTGGCGGTACTTTTTGGGCAACGCATACAAAACTTATTAATACAAATAAGATTGAGGCAAATATTCTTTTATTTTGTATATTCATTATGTCGCAAATGTATAAAAAAAAGCGAGTAAACAATAAATTTAAAAGGTTTTTCGTTCAAAAAACATCTATAAAAAGCATATTTTAACGATAAACTGCTCATGTGTTCATTAATTAATAGCACTTACTGTAACGTGTTTTTCCTTATAAAATTATGCTTTAACAATAAAATAACCTCTTAAATTTATCATTTCGAGGCAAATATAGATAAATATATATGATTGCCCGTTTTACCTTTTGGATGTTTTTCACAATTTTATAAACAAATGATGTCTTTTAATAAAACAACACCCAACCCTTTAAAGTCATTGCATGCTATTTTTATAATTTTTAAATATCCCGGTTTTAGGTTTTGAAGCATTTAATTATGCTTTTTTTGAATTAGATTTTAACAATAACACCTTTTTCCCTAAAAGTTTAAATACTTCAATAAATGCTAAAATAACTTATAAGATTTCAATAAACAAAAAGGAGCGGTTTGTTTATGGTTAAACAAACCACTCCTAATATTATATCCAGATTATTATATCTGATTTTTTTTATGATTTTATTGCTTTACTAATTTTAAACTAGACGAACCGTTATCAGTGCTAATTTTAGCAAAGTATAATCCTGATTTTAATTGAGAAGCATTAATAGTAGTTTCTGTGGTTTCAGGTTTTAAAGATAATACTTGTTTGCCTAAAATATCAAACACCTCAATAGAAGACATTTTGATGTTTTTAGTTTTAACTGTCCAGCTATCTTTTGTTGGGTTTGGGTAAACATTAAGACCTGCAATTTCTAAATCTTCTGTGCTTAATGTTATCGTGTTTTTGTGGAAATAGAAATTATCATACCATAAAACATTGTTTAGGTTACTTGTAACCCCTACTTGTCTGATACTTGAATGGGGGCCAGAAATAGTAATTGGCATATCGTAAGAATACCATGTTCCAGGAACAGGGGCAGGAGCTAGGGCGTTAATATCAATATTAAACTCTGAATCGGCACCAGCATCAGGAACTATTTTAACATTAAACACCTTTCCAACTAAATCTGTACCAGCTGCAATAAATAAATCAACGTGTAAATTAGTGATGCCAGTAAAATTTTGTCTATTTAAATCAAAATCAATGCCTTGACATGGTTGGTTATTATAAGCTAACACATCGTTACCACCAGCGGTAGTTGCTGTTATTGAATTTGCGCCACACCATCCCTGATCTAAAACAATTCCTGGGATAGCAGCGTATGAACCACTATAAATAGAGATTACATCAGCAGCAGGTCTTGCTGGAGGCGTTGGGGCGGCAGTGGTTGGTGCTGGATCAGCAACTGGTGCAGCTGCTATACCAAAGATATTATCTACATAAAAAGTTCTTGTGTCTTTTGTTACTTCTGTAAACATAGTTGCACCTGCAGCCCAATAGGCATGAATTACAAAAGCACTGTAAACACCATTAGCAGCAGCAGCTTTTCCGTCAAGAGAGGTATTGAAAGTAAAAGAAAGAGTTTGCCATGTGCTGTTTCCATTATGTGTAACTTCAGCAGCAGCCTCTGGAGCTCCAGCAATGCCGCCGTTAACTTTTACCAAAAAAGTAACTGGAGTTGCTGAAAACACATCAATTGACATGGTTTGTGTAGAGGTTAAATCTACATTTTTAGTAAGGAACAAGTTTATTCCTTGCCAAACTTCATTGGCAGGATTTGCAACTATTTCTAATACTTGTGTTCCATTAGTCCCAGCATCCGCAATAACACTTGGAGCCGCCATACCTCCAAAAGGCCCCCCATTAATAGCGCCTGCTGCCTCAAAGCTTTGAATAATTTCTTGTGAAAAGCCTATTGATGAGATTAGTAAGAAAATAAATAAAAGTGTAATTTTTTTCATAAGACATTGTTTTTTAATTAGTTTAAATTTCTGATTTACAATATAAACAATGTTGTGATATTTAAATTAATGCCTTATTAATAAAAAACCATACAAAAAACATACAAAGCAATAGACTTGATTATTTGTCGCGATATCTGCGTTTTATCGATACTTTGTGTTTTTTGTCGAAATTATAAAAGGATTTCGGGTTCTTTTAAAAGATTTAAGAACTTATTAGGACGATAATGTTGTGGTAATGTATAGGTGTTTTGCTTTTTGTTGCGGGATGAATCCACGTATTTTTTATGAAAATAATCCTAAAATAAGTACGTTAAGTAGTCTTAAAGGTTTTTTTAACATTTTTTTTGTTTTGATTTTTTATCATCAAAGTGAACACAAAAGCATAAGATATTTTAAAAGAGATTTAATGGGCTAAAATGTTAAATATGTTTTCCTTTATCCCATCTAATTTTTGCTAAGTATTGATTGCCACTTTCAACGGCATCATTTTCTAGAGATGTTCCCATAGAATCATTCCAACGGTTTAAATAACCAAAAAGCGAAATAACGCCAAGCATTTCAACAATCTCACCTTCATCCCAATGCTCATACAACCGTTTTTTAATGGTTTCATCAACCTGATTTGGTACTTGCGATGCCGCCAAACTAAAATCTAGTGCAGCTCGCTCGGCTTCATTAAAGGCAGGATGCGTTTTATACTCCCAAATGTTATCCAATTGCTCTTGTTCTGCACCATAACGTTCTGCGGCTCTTATAGCGTGGGCTTGACAATAGCGGCAACCGCTGGCATTACTGCTTACCCAAGCAATCATGCGTTTTAAGGCTGAAGTTACTCGACCGTCATTAGCCATAACGGCTTTGTTTAAATTTATAAACGCTTTGCTTATGGCTGGTCTGCGTTGCATGGTAAGTACAGAATTAGGGCAAAACCCTAAGGTTTCATTAAAAAATTCAGCAAGGTTTTTGGTTTCTAAATCGTAGTCAGCAGAAAGCGGTGAAACTAATGGCATAATTTTAGATTTATATGAATTTCAAAGATATTATTTTATTAACTTTCAAGATTATTTGATAAGTATTTTATGGAATTAATTATAAGAACCTTTAATTTAAAATTAAAACACACATTTTCAATCTCAAGAGAGTCCTATAATGAACAACCTACACTAATATTAGAATTAAAAGATGGACCTTATAGTGGTTATGGTGAAGCAACATCAAACCCATATTATCAAGTTACGGTTAAAAAAATGATAGAAGATATTTCTGCAATTAAACCATTTATTGAAACCATACAACCTGTTTCTCCAGAAGAATTTTGGCAAGCTATGTATCCTCACTTAAAACAAAACATGTTTGCTTTATGCGCTCTTGATTTGGCCTATAATGATTTATATGCTAGAAAAAAAAATCAAAAACTGCATGAATTATGGGGTTATGATATTTCACACAATCCTTTAACGAATTATACAATTGGTATTGATTCTATTGAAAAAATGGTGTCTAAAATGAATGAATTACCTTGGCCAATTTATAAAATAAAATTGGGAACAAACAAAGATATAAAAATAGTCAAAGAATTACGTAAACACACTAATGCTATTTTTAGAATTGATGCTAATTGTGGATGGACAGTCGATGAAACAATAAAAAATGCAAAAGAATTAAAAAAACTTGGTGTTGAGTTTCTAGAGCAGCCCTTAAAAGCAGAAGATTGGGACGGCCATAAAGAAGTATTCCAAAAATCAGTTTTGCCAATTATAGCAGACGAAAGTTGTCAAATAGAAGCAGATGTTGATAAATGTTATAATCATTTTAATGGTATCAATGTTAAGTTGGTAAAGTGTGGGGGATTAACTCCTGCAAGACGCATGCTAAAGCAAGCTAAAACATTAAAAATGAAAACTATGGTAGGTTGTATGACAGAGTCTTCAGTTGGAATTTCTGCTATTGCTCACTTACTTCCTCTTTTAGATTATGTAGACATGGACGGAGCGTTGCTTTTAGAAAACGATATAGCAAAAGGTGTTACAATTAAAAAGGGTTTTACTCATTACAGTGGTTTAAACGGTTCAGGGGTTTCTTTAATTTAAATTTTTATGATTATTGATTGTTTTCCAGACAGAGTCATTACGGTAAATGGAAAGCCATTTTTATACTTTGGAGGCACTTCTTATTTAGCCTTAACAATAAACCAAGATTTTCAAAATAATCTTATTACAGGAATTAAAAACTGGGGAACTGCCTATGGAAGTTCAAGAAATTCTAATATAAAGTTAGCTATTTATAATCAAGCAGAAGAAAAATTTAGTGAATTAATAAATGCTGAAGCTACCAGTTTATGCTCCTCAGGGACTCTAGCGGGAAAAATAGTTATTGGATTTCTTTCTAAAGAAAATAGCACATTTTATCACCTACCTAAGACGCATCCAGCAATTTTACACAAAGACAGTTCACCTGTTTTCTTAAACAACACATTACACCCCAATTTACTAAATAACACCGTTGAACATGTTGTTATCAGTGCTGATGCTATCTTAGCATTAGAAGTTAAACCAACTTCGTTTGAGTTTTTAAATGAGATTTCCTCTAAAAAAAAAATCACATTAATTGTTGATGAATCTCATAGTCTTGGTATTATAGGTAAGCACCTTAATGGCGTTTTTAGTTCAATCTCTAATAAAAAGCTTTATCGAAAAGTTATGGTGTCTTCGTTAGGTAAAGCTTTGGGAATGCCAGGTGGCATTATTGCAGCAGATTCAGAATTCATTGATTTATTAAAGGATGAAACTGATTTTATTTCATCTTCAAGTATAAGTCCGGCCTATTTAGAAGCCTTTTTGTTATCTCAAGATATTATTAAAAAACAACGAAAAAAGCTTGATGAAAATTTGAGTTTTATATTTGATAACCTAACTTTAAATTCTTGTTTTAAATTCAATAAAAACTATCCTGTAATATATTGTGAAAATCAAAAAATCAATAAATATCTTAAAGAAAATGATATAATAGTAACAAATTTTAAATATCCAACATATAAAACTAAAATGAATCGAATTATTATCTCTTCTAACCATACAAAACATGATTTGAATAGATTAAAACAGGCCTTAATAACGTTTAATTAAACACATTATCCCCGAATTTTAAACCATTTATTAATAAGTACAAAAATTTTTACTGAAATGACGAATCATATTACAACAACTTGGTTAGGAAACATGAAATTTGAAAGCACAAATCCTTCAGGACATCAATTATATATCGATGCCGGACCAGAAAACGATGGACATGGCGAAGGCTACAGACCCAAAGCCTTGATGCTCTCCGCTTTGGCCGGTTGTTCAGGCCTAGATGTCGCATCTATTATTAAAAAAATGAAGTTGAAAGTAGATGATTTTAAGATTGAAATAGATGCTAATCTTACAGAAGAGCATCCAAAAATTTATGATAAAGTTATCATGGAGTTTCATTTCTTCGGAAAAGAGTTGAATGAACAAAAACTTCAAAAAGCGGTTGATTTATCTGTGGAGAAATATTGTGGTGTGATGGAAATGTTTCGCCAATTTTCAGAATTAACAATACAAACCCATTTTCATAATAACCAAAGTTAATAACAGAAGTTTTAAACTTTTTAACCTTAAACTTTAAGCAGATTGATGCGTTGGATACTTAAACCTAAACCAGATTCATCTAAAATCGAAGCCTTACAAAAAGCGCTTCAAGTAGACCCTATTGTTGCAACTTTACTTATTGAAAGAGGTATTGAAACGTATGATGAGGCCAAAAAATTTTTTAGACCAAGTTTAAAAGATTTGCATGATCCGTTCTTGATGAAAGATATGGATAAAGCGGTAGCTCGCATAGAAAAAGCCATTGCCAAACAAGAAAATATTTTGGTTTATGGCGATTATGATGTGGATGGAACTACGGCCGTTGCATTAATGTCTTCGTATTTAAAATCAAAATACGACCTTGTTTTAACCTATATTCCAAACCGATATGATGAAGGTTATGGCATCTCATATAAAGGAATCAACTTTGCTTTAGAAAATGATTTCACTCTTATCATTGCTTTAGATTGCGGAATCAAATCTGTTGATAAAGTAGCCTATGCAAAAGAGCTTGGAATAGATTTTATAATTTGCGATCATCATAGACCAGGAAATAAAATGCCCAATGCCATAGCCGTTTTAGACCCAAAACAAGACGATTGTAACTATCCCTACAAAGAATTGTGTGGTTGTGGTGTTGGTTTTAAACTCATTCAGGCCTTAGCCTCAAAAGAAGGAAAAACTGTTGAAGATTTAGTTGAATATCTAGATTTAGTAGCAACAGCTATAGGCGCAGACATTGTTCCTATCGATGGTGAAAACCGCGTTTTAGCCTATTTTGGGTTGCAGGTTATTAATAGTTTTCCAAGACCCGGAATTAAAGCCATTCTTGAAAAAATAAACAAAACAGAATTAACCATTACCGACGTTGTTTTTGTCGTGGCTCCCAGAATTAATGCTGCCGGCAGAATGAAACATGGTAATTTTGCCGTAACCTTATTGGTTGATACTGATTATGAAAAAGCACTTCAACATGCCAGTGACATTGACCAATATAATTCAGACCGACGAGAAGAAGATAAACGCATCACCGAAGAAGCGCTTATTCAAATTGAACAAAATGGAGAGCAAAACCATTTAACAACAGTAGTTTATCAAGAAGATTGGCATAAAGGAGTTATCGGTATTGTGGCATCCAGACTTACAGAGACCTATTACAGACCAACCTTGGTATTTACTAAAAGTGGCGACAACGTGTTGGCCGCTTCGGCACGTTCTGTGAGAGATTTTGATATTTATAATGTGTTGGAGGCTTGCAGCGAACATATTGAGCAATTTGGAGGGCACAAATATGCCGCTGGATTGACCTTAAAAGAAGAAAATTACCAAGCTTTTAAACATGCCTTTGAAGACGAGGTTTCTAAAACCATAGATAGGTCTTTATTGATACCCGAAATTAAAATAGATGCTAAAATTGATTTAAAAGATATTACACCAAAGTTTTATAGAATCATTAAACAATTCGCTCCTTTTGGCCCAGAAAATATGACACCAGTTTTTATGACCGATAATCTGAAAGATACTGGTTATGGAAAATGTGTTGGTGAAGATAAAACACATTTAAGAATAACCGTTACGCAACCCAATTCAAACAGTCTAGTTTCTATAGGATTTGGCATGGGAGATAAAGTGAATTTAATTACCGAAAATAAAATCTTTAAAGCCGTTTATTCAGTTGATGAAAATGAATGGAACGGAAACGTAAGTTTACAGTTAAAACTAAGAGATATTAAAGCACAGGATTCAGAATAAATGGCATCAAATGATCCCTATGCAGCCCTAAGAATAAAAGAATTTAATGTTTTTTTATTACTTCGATTTGTATTGGTGTTTGGCTGGTCCATGCAGTTTATTGTTATAGAATGGGAAGTGTATTCATTAACTAAAGACCCATTATCATTAGGTATTATTGGTTTAATGGAAATTATTCCAGCCTTCACAATGGCCTTATTTGCTGGCCACATTGTTGATCAAAAAGAAAAGAGAAACTTATTAGCGACTATTATTGCGGCTTTTTCTTTAATCAGCCTAGGATTGTTTTTATTAACATGGCCAAAAATAGTTTCAGAATGGTCTACAAAAACCATTTTGTATGGTATTTATGCGTTAGTTTTTTTTGGTGGGTTTTTACGTTCTTTCTTTGGCCCAACCATTTTTTCATTAATAGCTCTTATTGTTCCTAAAAAAACCTATGCTAATGCGGCAACCTGGAGTAGCTCCACATGGCAAATGGCGTCGGTTTTAGGACCTGCTTTTGCTGGATTTTCTATAAGCTGGATTGGAGTGCATTGGTCACTTTGTATAATTTTCGGACTGGTAATGCTGTCATTGATTATTTTATTACAGATTAAGAAAAAACCCATCCTTAATCCTAAAATAGGAGAGCCTGTTATAAAAAGTTTAAAAGAAGGGGTTCAGTTTGTCTTTAAAACAAAAGCCATTTTAGGAGCTTTAACTTTAGATATGGTGGCTGTGCTGTTTGGTGGCGCTATCGCTTTATTACCAATATTTGCTCAAGATATTTTAAAAGTTGGCTCAGAAGGATTTGGCGTTTTAAGAGCAGCACCTGCAGTTGGAGCTTTTTTAACCATGTTAATTACGGCCTATCTTCCAATAAGTAAAAATGCGGGGATGAAACTTTTAGGTGCTATTTTTGGGTTTGGAATAAGCATTATCGTTTTTGGGCTATCGTCTATTTTTTGGATTTCAGTGATTGCCTTATTTTTTAGTGGCGTCACAGATGGCGTTTCCATGGTGATTAGACAAACCATTTTACAAATAAAAACGCCAGATCATATGCGAGGTAGAGTAGCGTCCGTAAATTCTATGTTTGTGGGTTCTTCAAATGAACTTGGTGCTTTTGAAAGTGGATTAACTGCAAAACTTATGGGAACCGTAACAGCCGTTGTTTTTGGTGGAACCATGACTTTAATAACGGTTATTACAACAGGAATTGTTTCTCATACGTTTAGAAAATTAGATCTTACAAAAGATATTGAAGACCACGAAAAGGGTACTTAAAATGTTTTCAATTCAAAATGTTCACCATCAAAAACGCCATAGGTGTAATAGGTAATCCAATCTCCTAAATTGATATATTTTGATTGGTTTGAAAGGCTTATTTCTAAAGGTAAATGCCGATGTCCAAACACAAAAAAATCTTGTTGTTTTTCTTCTAGTTTTTTCTTGCTGTATTGCACCAACCACTCGTTGTCCTCTCCAAGAAATGTAGCGTCTTCATCACCAGAAATCAATTTATTTTTTACAGATAAGTTTTGAGCAATTCGCATACCAATATCGGGATGAAGCCATCTAAACAGCCATTTAAAAAAGGGATTTGTAAACACTTTTTTCATGCGTTTATAGCCTTTATCTCCAGGACCTAAACCATCTCCATGACCAATTAAAAAGGTTTTATTTTGTATTATAAACTCTGTTGGTTTATGGTATACCGGAATATTTAGCTCAGTTTTAAAATAGGTTTCCATCCAGAGATCATGGTTGCCAACAAAGAAAAATATAGGTATTCCAGAATCGCTAATTTCTGCCAGCTTGCCTAAGGTTCTTGTAAATCCTTTTGGTACAACGGTTTTATATTCAAACCAAAAATCAAATAAATCACCTAAAAGAAAAATAGCCGCTGCGTCTTGCTTAACCTCATCTAACCATGCAACAAATTTTTTTTCTCTTGGTGCGGAAGCTTCTTTAGTTGGTGCACCAAGATGATTATCTGAAGAAAAATAAATTTTTTTCCCTTTAGGAATGGATATTGGGTTATTGCTATTCATTATCGCTTGCGTACCACTCTGCAAAAGAGGTATCTGTTTCTTGAAGTTTTAAAGAATGAAGTTTTATATGGTTTGGTAAACGGGTTTTAATTTTTTTTGAGAAATCAAGGACCATCATTTCACTAGTAGGCTGATAATCAACCAAAAGCACATTATGATCCCTTAATTCCAATTCTTTTGCTAGTTCAATATGTGGTGTGTTTTTGTTAAAAACAGTAGCATGGTCAAAAACATTCACAATTTCTTCTTTTACAATGTGCTTTAAATCTCCAAAATCTATCACCATTCCGTACTTTACATTAGTAGTATCTGAGATAGGTTTTCCTATAACCGTTACAGATAGTTTATAACTATGGCCATGTACATTTTTACATTTACCATCATAACCATATAGCGCGTGGCCTGTTTCAAAAGAAAATTGTTTTGTAATGCGAATGTTTCCCATGTATAATAAATTAAAGTACAAAGATATTCATTTTGTAAAAGCAATTGGTTTTTAGATTAGATTTGCTCACTTTTCTTAAAACTAATGAATAGTTTAAGATGTTTTTCTTAAATATGAACTATCTTTTTGAGGCTATTGATTTTGTTGAAAACCCACTCTATGAAAGGATTATATTTGATATTTCAACAAAACAATACAGTATTGTAGAAGATTTTTTTAACCAGGAAGACGTTGAAATGCTCAGGCATTCGTTATTAGAAAAATACGAGGAAGATGCTTTTAAAAAAGCAGCTATTGGAAATAGGGTCCATGAAACCATTGTTAAATCTATTAGAGGTGATGTTATTTTATGGATTGATGAACATAAAAATAATACCGCTGAAGCTTTATTTTTTAATAAGATCAACCATTTAATAGGCTATTTAAACAAAACGTGCTTTATGGGTATTTTGCATAAAGAGTTTCATTATGCCTTATACCCCAAAGGAACCTTTTATAAACGCCACATAGATACTTTTGAAAATGACGACAGAAGAAAACTATCCTTTGTTTGTTATTTAAATAATGAAGACTGGAAACCAGAAAACGGCGGCGAATTGGTTTTATATCTTGACTACAATGGAATTGAAACAGAAAAGGTTATTTATCCTTTTCCAGGCAAAGTTGTCATTTTTGAAAGCCAAATCATTGAGCACGAAGTTAAACCAGTAAATACCCAACGACTTAGTATTACAGGATGGTTAAAAACACGCTAATCAACGCTTTTTTTTACGGTTAATCATATAAATGATTATAAGTACTAATGCAAGGATTAAAAACAATCCGTTGCCACCTAAAAAGTTAAGAAAATCCATCAGTCTTAATTAATTCTTTTTTTATGGTGCCTAAATATCAAATAGGCAATCACTACCAATATTACAAAAGGAAGCATTGACCCAATAAAAACCCCTATTTCATAATTAGAATCTGGAGCATTTTTAATTTTGTCTTCAATATTAATATCTTGAATAAGAGTTGTTAAGAGCATTTAGGTGAAAAATTATTTTTCAAATTTAATTATTTTTAATGATAGTACGTTTATTTTAGTGCTGGTTTGATCTCTTTTAGAATCAATTAAATGATTACTTTTGTAATGCATTTTTATTGTAAATTTAATTTTTAAAATGTAACTCATGAAAAATATTTTAGTTCCTGTAGGAACATCAAAAAATACCTTGAGCCATCTACAACACGCGGTGGATTTTGCAGAGGCGTTTGGAGCTAAACTTTACGTTGTTCACATGTATAAAGTCTTTTCTAAAGCTGGAACGATGGTCAATTTAGATCAAATTTTAGAACGAGAAGGAAAAGAGTATTTAAATGAACTTATTTCTAAAATAGACACTAAAAATGTTGACATAGTTGCTAAAGCATTAAAAGGTAAAGTGGTTGATACTTTGGAAGTGGTCTGTAAAATGGCCAATATTGATTTAATTTTAATTCAGCCAAGAACCAATTCTGTAAATGATGAGGTTTTTTTAGGAGAAACCTCAGGTAAAATTATAAAACGCATGAATGGTCCGGCAACGTTAATAATTCCTGAAAACTATACCTTTAAACCCACAAAACACATATTAATGGCCATGAAATCGGCCATTATTAAAAAAGATAACGTTTTAGAACCCCTTAAATTTATAAAAGAAACGTTTCAATGTAAGATAGATTTGTTATTAGTAAAAACACCTTTTCATATTGCAGGCGATTTTGAGGTTAATGAAGAGTTATCTGCCTTGGTAGATTCGGTTACCACCACAGAAAACGCAACCACATTTCAAGGTGTTTTAAGGCATTACCAATCGCACAATCCAGATATGTTATGTGTTGTTAGGCGAAAACGCGGATTTTTTACCAAACTCTGGGAAAAAAATGTAATTTTGAAAAAAGATTTTTCAAGCGAAATTCCAGTCTTGGTTTTAAGCGGATTGAAATAACCATTGGGGATGTAGCTCAGTTGGCTAGAGCGCTTGGCTGGCAGCCAAGAGGTCGTGGGTTCGAGCCCCATCTTCTCCACTTTTAAAAAACCCTAATAATTGATTTTCAATTGATTAGGGTTTTTTGATTCTATACCAAGTCCAAATATAGTCCAACCTTAATTTAAAAATTATTTTAAATAAAGTGAGTTCGAGATAATCAAGAGTATAATAAGTGTAAATAAATTACTTATGTTTTTTATGTCAGGAGCACAGTCGGAACCTATATAAGTTATCGATTTTAATAACCTTTACACTGCGCTCAAGGCAACAATCTTTATTAATTGGGGTTTATGCTTAAAGATAGAATTGTTTTTAAATTGAACTTACGATAAAATTTTAAAAAGACCTTTCGGCTTTGTTTAACCTTTAAAACCTGACTTTATAAATTGTCAATAAAAATCAAATATGAACAAAAAAATCGCCTAAAAACACTTTTTTTTAGACGATTTTTTTTATTTTATTGGATTTCTAGCAATGCTCATTAAAAGCATCCACCAGGTTTTCAGCAATTATTTCTGCTGGCCTACCTTCAATATGATGGCGTTCTAACATGTGCACCAATTCACCATCTTTAAATAATGCTATGCTGGGAGAGCTTGGGGGAAACGGTACCATATGTCGTCTAGCCTGATCTACTGCGCCCTTATCAACACCTGCAAAAACCGTCACGATATGGTCTGGTCTTTTAGGATTTTGTAAACTCAATCTTGCTCCTGGACGCGCATTAGCTGCTGCACAGCCACAAACCGAATTAACTACAACCAAGGTAGTGCCTTTTTGAGCTAAAGCAACATCAACAGCTTCGGCGGTATGTAATTCTTCAAAACCAACATTGGTTAAATCTTCACGCATGGGTTTTACTAATTCTGCTGGATACATATTTTTAAATTTTAAAAATTAACAATTTTATTTACCACAAAGTTAATCAAAAATCATACAATAATGGGTATGGCGTTTCCTTATGGCATTTTTTATGCCATAAGGTCAGGCTGTCCGCTATATCTTTTTTGCTTCTAATGGCAAAAAAGGATGCCGCTACCATCCTTAACGCGGGTTTGCCTCAAGTAATTTCATAAATTTAAGGCTTTACTTTATTTAACAACAGATCTATTTTTAAAACAATGAATTTATATGTAGGTTTGAGGTGGTTTTATAAAGCGTAAAAAGCATGAGTTTTTCAAAATGGATTGGAGCTGCCTTAGGATGGTCATTTGGCGGGCCTATTGGAGCTATTTTAGGATTGGCACTAGGAAGCGTGATTGATGGCATGTCAAAAGGAACTGCAAATACGGTTTACAGAGAACAATCGCCACCCTTACAAACGCAACCGGGCGATTTTGAGGTCAGTCTTCTTATTTTAGCGTCTATTGTCATTAAAGCAGACGGAAAACAAGATCATAGAGAATTAGATTATGTGCGCCAACAGTTTGTTGGTATGTATGGTAAAGAACGAGCCAACCATGCTTTCAGACTATTTAAAGAAATCAACAAGCAAAAAAACATTTCTACCACGCAAGTCTGTTTGCAAATTAGACAAATGATGCAACATGCCTCACGCTTGCAACTCATTCATTTTTTATTTGGAATAGCAAAGGCTGATGGGCAAGTAACCCAAGATGAGATTAACCAAATACATACCATAGCAGGCTATTTAGGAATTAATGCTAAAGACTACGAAAGTATTAAAGCCATGTTTTATGAAAGTACTGATAACGCTTATAAAATACTGGAGATTGATAAATCCGCGACCAATGATGATATTAAGAAAGCTTACAGAACGATGGCCAAAAAATACCATCCTGATAAAGTCATTCATTTAGGAAAAGAACACCAACAAGGAGCCGAAGAAAAATTTAGGCAAGTGCAAGCAGCTTATGAAAAATTACAAAAAGAACGTGGGTTTTAGTAACTTTCAAAAACCAAAGTCGATATATCCTTCCCAACATTTATCTCTACGGTTCTACCCAAAATCATAGCGCGATTATCTTTTTCATGGCCTGCTGGCATATTAAAGGCAATCGGGAAATTGTATTCAGCTAAGGCATCTAAAATAAGTTGCTGTACAGAGCTTCCCCAAAGGGTAGTATTTTTGCGTATTTTAGAAATATCGCCAACAATAAGCCCTTTACAATCATTAAAATAACCGGCACGCTTTAAACTCTGCAACATCCGGTCAATACTATATTCATATTCACCAATTTCTTCAATAAACAATATTTTACCAGACGTATCAATACTGGTGTTAGACCCTAACATACTATATAAAATAGATAGATTGCCACCAACAAGAGGTGCACAAACGTTTCCTGGTTTATTGTATTTAGAGCCTTTAAGCGTGTAGGCTAAAGGCTTGCCAAAAATGGCAGTATTAAAGGTTGAAATGGTTTCTTTAATTTTTTCAGCCCCATCTTGTAAACTGGTGCACATCATGGCATGAATGCTCTCAACACCTTCATTATGTATTTGATTATGCAAGGCAGTAATATCACTATAACCAATAATCCATTTAGGATGTTCTTTAAATGTTGTAAAGTCTAAGGCATCTAATATTCTAACCGTTCCATAACCGCCTCTTGCGCACCAAATGGCTTTTATATTTGGATTGTTTAAAGCGTTTTGAAAATCTTCAGAACGTTCAGCATCAGTTCCTGCAAAATGGTTATTCTGATTGAACACATGTTTTCCAACCACGACTTCTAGCTCCCAACTTTTTAGCAATGCTATGGCTTTTTCAATCTCTAAAGTTCGATTTTTTAAAACGCCTGAAGGTGCTACAATAGCAACCGTATCGCCTGCTTTTAAATATGGAGGTTGTATCAAGGTTATGGGTTTTTTTTGCATCATGTTATCTTGTGCTAGACTAGTTGTTTTTCCTAAGAAAAAAACAACGCATAGTAAACTTAATTTAAGTAGGTTTTTCGACATAATGTAAATGTACATTTTTTTTCTAAATCGCTGCTTAATTGATTACTTTTGTGGCTTGTTAAAAAGTAACGTCATTACGAGGAGAGAAGTGAGGTGGTAATCTTTCTAAATTTAACAGATTGCCACAATTTTTTATCAAAAATTTCGAAATGACGATTTAATTCAAATGTTATAATGAACAAACCAAAACGATACACTATTACAGCAGCATTGCCATATACCAATGGCCCAATTCATATTGGCCATTTAGCAGGCGTTTATGTGCCAGCCGATATTTATGCACGCTATTTACGTTTAACTGGTAATGATGTCGCTTTTATTTGTGGAAGTGATGAGCATGGTGTTCCTATAACCATTAAAGCAAAAAAAGAAGGGGTTTCTCCTCAAAATATTGTAGATAAATATCATGCCATTATTAAGAAATCGTTTGAAAACTTTGGAATTTCCTTTGATAATTATTCTCGTACTTCAGCTAAAATTCACCACGAAACGGCTTCAGAATTTTTTAAAACTTTATATGATAAAGGCGAATTTATTGAAGAAATTACCGAGCAATTATACGATGAGGCTGCTAATCAATTTTTAGCCGATAGATTTGTAACCGGAACTTGCCCAAAATGTGGTAATGAAGAGGCTTATGGCGACCAATGTGAAAAATGTGGTAGTAGTTTAAACGCCACCGATTTAATCAATCCTAAATCGGCCATAACAGGTAATGTGCCTACTTTAAAAGAAACCAAACATTGGTATTTACCTTTAGATAAACATGAGAGTTTTTTAAAAGAATGGATTTTAAATGGTCACAAAAAAGATTGGAAACCCAACGTATATGGACAAGTAAAATCTTGGATTGATGATGGTTTACGTCCTAGAGCAGTAACACGCGATTTAGATTGGGGAATTTCTGTTCCAGTTGAAGGGGCTGAAGGTAAAGTGCTTTACGTATGGTTTGATGCACCAATTGGTTACATCTCATCCACCAAGGAATGGGCAGAACGTGTTGGAAAAGATTGGAAACCTTATTGGAAAAGTGAAGACACCAAATTGGTGCATTTTATTGGTAAAGATAATATTGTGTTTCACTGTATTATTTTTCCAGCCATGTTAAAAGCAGAAGGAAGCTATATATTACCGGATAATGTTCCAGCCAATGAGTTTTTAAATTTAGAAGGTAATAAGCTTTCAACGTCTAAAAACTGGGCTGTTTGGTTACCAGATTACTTAGAAGATTTTCCAAATCAACAAGATGTATTGCGTTATGCGTTAACGGCAAATGCGCCAGAAGCAAAGGATAACGATTTTACCTGGAAAGATTTTCAGGCTAGAAATAACAACGAGTTAGTAGCTATTTTTGGCAACTTCATCAATCGTGTGGTGGTGTTAACTAATAAATATTATCAGGGTTTTGTGCCTGCTCCAAATGAATTTTCAAAAATAGATAATGAAACTTTGGCTGCTGTCAAAGCCTTTCCAGAACTTATTTCAAGTTCAATAGAGCGTTACCGTTTTAGAGAAGCCAGTCAGGAATTAATGAATTTAGCAAGATTAGGAAATAAATATCTTGCCGACGAAGAACCTTGGAAAGTCATTAAAGTAGATGAAGCCAGAACACAAACCATCATGTTTGTAGCGTTACAAATTGCTTCGGCTTTGGCAACCTTAAGCGAACCATTTTTGCCGTTTACTTCTGCAAAACTTAATTCAATATTAAATAGTACCTCGAGTGCTGTTGAAACGTCTTGGGGAGATATAGCAACCAAAGAAACGCTACTTCCTTCAGGTCATCAAATAGGGGAGGCAGAATTGTTATTCTCTAAAATCGAAGACGATGCCATTCAAAAACAATTAGACAAGCTCATTGCCAGTAAAAAAGCCAACGAGGCCGAAAGTAAAGTAGCTGAACCTCAAAAGGAGACGATTACTTATGAGGATTTTTCAAAATTAGATATCCGTGTTGGGACTATTTTGGAGGCCGAAAAAATGCCAAAAGCCAACAAATTATTGGTGTTAAAAGTAGATACAGGCATAGATATAAGGACCATTGTTTCTGGTATTGCCGAAAGTTTTACGCCCGAAGAAGTTATAGGTAAAAAAGTGACCGTTTTGGTAAACCTTGCTCCACGAACCTTACGTGGTGTGGAGAGCCAAGGCATGATTTTAATGACTGAAACAGCTGAAGGTAAATTGGTATTTGTAAATCCGGATGATAAAAGTGTTACTAATGGATTGCAGATATGTTAGTCATAAATTTCTGAAAAATATCAGCTTTAATTCTTTAGTTTAAGTGGTCTTAAAGTCCAGCAAGGTATAGTATTTCGTATATTAAGTTTAGAACAAATAAATTTCAAAATTTATTGCCTAATGAATCTCTTGCAGATAACAGCCTTCATTTTTTTACATTTCAAATGGAAAACATATAAACTATATAGATAATCATATAAAGCAAAACCAACAAAAATTACAGACCTTTATAAAATAATATAATTACAAAAATTATGAAAAAAATAGTACTAATTCTTTTAGCCATTGGATTATTCGGTTGTGGGTCATCAAAAACCGTAAGAGATTCAAAAACTGCGATAAAAGGTAATTGGACCTTGAATTCAATAACCTATAATAAAGCAGGAAAATATAATGTAACGTTGCTTAATGACACCTCCAAAGATTGTTTTGAAGGCAGTGCCTGGCAATTCATACCAAACAACAATACAGGAACTTACACTATAAATGAAACCAGTTGCTCTACTGGGGTAAGGAATTTTGTGTTTACCATTCAAGAGGTAAATGCAGAAACTGGTTTATACGACTTTTTGTTGAAACCAACAAACGAGAAGAATAAATCAGAAACCAATCAAGGGTTTCGATTTAGTCTCAAAGCATTATCTGAAACTTCAATGCTATGGCAACAAACCAGCATGGTTGATGGACAACAATTTGTAATAAATATGAATTTTAATAAACTATAAAAAATGAAAACAATTATAATTAAAATTGGAATGATTGCTTTGTCACTCTTATTAACTATTAGTTTGACACATTGTAAAGCAGTTGATAATGCCAATAATAAACAAAAAGGCGCTGTTATAGGTGCTGCAGGTGGCGCTATTTTAGGAGCTATCATTGGAAACAATGTGGGTAAAGGCGGCAATGGAGAATTAGGTGCCGTTATTGGTGGTGTTGTTGGTGGAACAGCAGGCGTTCTTATTGGGAATAAGATGGACAAACAAGCTCAAAAGATTGAAGAAGAAATTCCTGGAGCACAAGTAGAGCGGGTTGATGATGGTATTGTGGTAACTTTTGATGAAACTAGTGGGGTATATTTTGATACAGAGAAATATAATATTAACTATGCCTCTCAACAAACCTTAAATAAGTTAATCGGTGTTTTTAAAGAATATTCAGATACCAATATTTTGGTTGTTGGACATACAGACAGTCAAGGTTCAGAAGATTATAATATGACACTTTCAAAAAACAGAGCCTATGCCGTAACCAATTATTTATCACAAAACGGCATAAGCCAAGGACGCTTAACAACCAATTGGTTTGGAGAAACACAACCACTTCATGATAACAGCACAGTTGAAGGACGTGCAAAAAACAGACGTGTAAACGTAGCTATTTTGCCTAATGACAAGATGATACAAGACGCTAAAAATCAAGCTGGAAATTAACAAACTTTATCATATTTTATAAAATCTCGTTTTCAAAATCATTTTTGAAAACGAGATTTTTTATTTAATTAGCGTAACTTTAATGACAAGATTAGCAATAAGTTAAAAATGGAAGCTCACAACTTAAAACAACATTGGGATACAGTTTATCAAAAAGAAGACGAGCATCTTGGATGGTTTGAACCTAATCCGGAGCAAACACTAGCATTAATTGCTGAAACCAATTTGTCAAAAGACGCGACTATTTTAAATGTGGGCGCAGGAACAACCACTTTAATAGAGGCGTTATTAGATAAAGGATTTACCAACATCATTGCTAATGATTTAAGCAATTTTGCATTACGAAAGCTTAAAGACCGCGTTCAAAAATCGCATCATTACCATTTAAAAGGTTTGGTTGATGATTTAACCAATCCAAAGAAATTGAACAAACTGCTGCCTATTGATTTATGGATTGACAGAGCGGTGCTTCATTTCTTTTTAAAAGAAGAAGAACAAAAGGCCTATTTCAATCTAGTAAAAAAAATAGTTTCAAAAAAGGGCTTTGTCATCATTGCTGTTTTTTCTCTTGATGGCGCTGAAAAATGTAGCGGATTGCCCTTACAACGCTATAATCCTGAAATGCTTCAGAACAAGCTGGGCTTAGATTTTAAATTAATTAAAACGTTTAATTTTACCTTTATAAATCCATTTGGTGGCGAAAGACCTTATGTTTACACACTCTTTCAGAGGCAATAATCTGATTTATATCATGTATAAAAATAAAAACTAGTGATTACTTTTAGCCACAGAAAAAAAGACTAATAGAGAATTTTAACTTTAAAAAACCAAAAATATGGTATCAAAAATTATAGAACAGGCACTAAATAATCAAATCAAAATAGAAGCAGAATCTGCTCAAATTTATTTAGCCATGGCCTGTTGGGCAGAAGTTAAAGGCCTGGAAGGCATTGCTAATTTTATGTACACACAATCTCAAGAGGAAAGAGACCACATGTTAAAGCTTATTAAGTTTGTTAATGAACGCGGTGGACATGCTAAAATTTCTCAACTTGCAGAACCTAAAATAGATTTTGAAACTATTAAAAACATGTTTGAACTGCTCTTAAAACACGAAATTTTTGTATCTACAAGCATCAATGATTTGGTGGATATAACCCTGAAAGAAAAAGATTATGCAACACATAATTTTTTACAGTGGTACGTTTCTGAACAAATAGAAGAAGAAGCGGTAGCCAGAACCATTTTAGATAAAATTAATCTTATTGGTGATGACAAAGGTGGTCTTTATTTGTTTGATAGAGATATTCAACAATTAACCGTTGTAAGTGCAGTGTCTCCACAAGGAGGTATTTAATCTTTAATTTTAAGTTGATTTTGGGCAAAAAAAAGGACAAAAAAGCAATCAAAAAGTTAAAAGCGCAAGGTGTTATCATTCCTGATAAAACCAAAAAAGAGTGCTGCAAAAAATACAAAAAGAATAAAGAACATCGATGTGAAAAATGCCCTTGTTTCGATTTGATTAAAAAAGTAGCCTAAGAATGTTTAAAAATAAACTGAAAAGCTAGATACTTTTCTAACTTGCAGTTCATTTAATTTTTTGTCCATGCATCTCATACATTTTATAGCTAATCAAACGCAGTTTCCTGAAAGTTCTATTAAAAATACAGTTCAATTATTAAATGAAGATTGCACCATTCCCTTTATTGCCAGGTATCGTAAAGAGCGTACCGGTAATTTAGATGAGGTTCAAATTGGAGATATTGTAAAATATAAAGAACAATTTGAAGTCTTGGAAAAACGCAAAACAACGATACTAAAAGCCTTAGAAGAACAAAACGTTTTAACCGCTGAATTAAAACAAAAAGTTGAATCGGCTCAAGATATTACAACCCTTGAAGATTTGTACTTACCCTTCAAAAAAAGCAGAAAAACCAAAGCTGAAACAGCAAGAAAGAATGGCTTGGAACCTTTGGCAAAAATCATCATGAGCCAAAACGCCAAGGACCTAGAATCAATCGCTTTTAAATACTTAAAAGGAGACATAACTTTTGTTGAAGATGCTTTAGAAGGTGCTAGACATATTATAGCCGAGTGGATTAATGAACGTACAGATATCAGGAACACCATACGATTTCAGTTAGAACGCTTCGCAATGATCTCAACTAAAGTTGTTAAAGTTAAAGCAGATGACGAGAATGCTCAAAAGTTCAGGGATTATTTTGATTGGGAAGAATCATTAAACAGAATACCATCGCACCGGTTGTTAGCCATTTTAAGAGCAGAGAAAGAAGGTTATATTAAATTTAAAATTGAAATTGATAACGAAAAAGCGTTATCAAAAATTGAAGACAGAGTTATTCAATCTTACCATAACTATCGGAATGCTTGTACAGAGCATATTAAATTAGCTATTCAAGACGCTTATAAACGACTATTATTGCCTTCTTTATCAAATGAAGCCCTTCAAAAGGTTAAAGAAAAGGCCGACGAATCAGCAATTCATGTCTTTGCAAAAAACTTAAAACAACTTTTGTTAGGTTCACCTATAGGAGAAAAACGAGTGTTGGCCATTGACCCAGGGTTTAGAACGGGTTGTAAAGTGGTCTGTTTAGATGCTCAGGGACAATTAAAATATAACGAAACCATTTATCCTCATCCACCAAAAAGTGATGCTATTGGTGCCATGAAAAAATTGACTTCATTAGCTGATGCCTATAAAATTGAAGCCATTGCTATTGGAAACGGAACGGCTTCACGCGAAACGGAAGCATTAATAAGAAAAATTCGTTTTAAAAATGATATTCAGGTATTTGTAGTCAGTGAAGCTGGTGCCAGTATTTATTCAGCGTCAAAAATAGCCAGAGAAGAATTTCCTGATTTCGATGTTACGGTCAGGGGTTCGGTATCTATAGGCAGGCGTTTGCAAGACCCATTGGCAGAATTGGTTAAAATTGATGCCAAATCCATTGGTGTTGGTCAGTATCAACATGATGTCGATCAAACCAAACTTCAAAAATCATTGGATATGGTGGTAGAAAACTGTGTGAACGCTGTAGGAGTTAATATTAATACGGCTAGTAAATCACTACTGAGTTATGTCTCAGGAATTGGTCCAAAACTTGCTGAAAACATTTTTGATTATAGACAGGAACATGGCGTTTTTTCTTCTAGAAATGATATTAAAAATGTACCGCGTTTAGGAGGAAAAGCTTTTGAACAAGGCGCTGCTTTTTTAAGAATAAAAGAAGCCAAAAACCCATTAGATGATTCTGCAGTTCATCCAGAAAGTTATGCTATTGTTGAAAAAATGGCTAACGATTTAGGAAAAAATGTATCCAATTTAATTGGGAACGAAACCTTGCTTAAAAAAATAAATCTTCAAAAATATTGTACAGAATCTGTTGGGTTGCTAACACTCCAGGATATTGTTAAAGAACTTGAAAAACCTGGATTGGATATTCGTGAGCAAGCCAAAGTATTTACTTTTAATCAGAATATTAAAACCATAAATGATTTACGTGAAGGTCAATTGCTTCCGGGAATTGTCAATAACATCACTAATTTTGGTTGTTTTGTTGATATTGGTATCAAAGAAAGCGGACTTATTCATGTTTCAAATTTAGCCGATACTTTTGTAAGTGATGTCAATGAACATGTAAGTTTACATCAACAAATAATTGTAAAAGTGTTAGAAGTCGATATACCTAGAAAGCGTATTCAATTACAATTACATAAATAAAAAAAAGAGAACCATTTGGTTCGCTTTTTTTTATAACTAAAAGTATTGCTTATGAAGCTAATTTAGTGATTGATTGTTTTGGAATGGCATTTAAAATTAGTTTATGCCATTTTTCAATTCTTTGTATTTCAAAATCTTCAATTAAATCCTCATCAATATTGAAAAATTGAATTGTTAAATTTTTAATTATTGATGATTTATAAATTAACTCTAAAGAGAGACTATTTAATATTAAAAGATTATCTCTACTGTAATTTTTAATAATATTACATTGTTTTAAATCTTCTAAATTAATATTGTTAATAAGGGTTTTATCCTTGTTTAAGTTTATATAAGTCAATATTTTATTATTGTTACTTATACCAATAAAATTTTTACGCCATATTTCTTTTACGCTATAAATTATGCCGTTATCTTTTATTAAAGAAGCAAACTGCTTTTTCGTGTTAGATGTATTGTTTGTGCCATTATAAATAAATAATAAAAAGGGAAGAAATACGCTTAATATTAAAATGGTCGAAATAAATACTATTGAAATTTTCATCTTGTATATTTTTAAAATTAATTTTTATTGAATTGGTAAAACCCTCAAATAATCATTTAAAATGACGGAGTTTTATGGATAAATACAGTAAAAACTAAAGTTTACAAGAAGGAATGAAACGGGAATATTATTTTGTGAATCGTTAAATTTAATTCTAAGAAATCGCATATTTTTAAATAACGAGAATTGTTTTCAAAAAGTACTTTATTTAAAGGCTTAAACGATTCTAAATAATTTATCTGATTTTGCTTTTTTAGTTTATCAAAACTTAAAAACTCTACTAAAGAATTATTGGTTGAGATAGCGCTTGTATTAATTGAATGATCAATTTTAATATCATGCGAATGATTAGCAGGTTTATATGCTAAGCTGCTTTCTGTTTTAAACAGAAATAGAGAAAAGAAGCTTAACGCAACCGTAAAAAGTAAACTGTTAATCTTTAGCATTTAGCGTAAAATTATATTTGTAAATGTATAGATAAAGAATGTTAAAATAAATATAAATTTCAATCCTTTTTTTTGATAGAAATTACGCTACATTTATAAACTTTTTTAAGCTTTTAAAAATGGAATTGGTCATTGGATATTTAGGTTTTTTAATTTCTGTATATGCAGTGATAGCTAATGATGTTATTCAAACTCTTGGTACATTTATAGCCTCTAATCATAAAACTAAATGGTATTTTTTATGGTTTTTTGCTGCGGGGATTTTAACCATAACAGTTTATTACGGGTGGTTTTCAAATTATGGTGATGTAACTTATGGAAGGCTTAGCAACATTCCATTACCTGATGAAATTCACTGGTGGTATTTGTTGGCTCCAATAACGTTATTAATTATTACTCGGTTCGGAATACCTGTAAGTACCACTTTTATGATTTTAAGTGTTTTTTCATCGAGTATAGTTATTGAAAAAATGATTTTAAAATCGGTTTATGGATATGCTTTAGCTTTTATTTTTTCAATTTTAATTTACTTTTTTGTCTCTAAAAAATTTGAGTCAAAGATTTCTCTCGATAAATTAGATAAGCATAAAAGAAAACATTATTGGCTAGTTGCGCAATGGTTTTCTACTGGGTTTTTATGGTCGCAATGGCTTATTCAAGATTTTGCTAATATTTTTGTCTTTTTACCAAGAAAACTTTCAGGTTATGAATTGTTATTTTCTTTAAGTTTAATTCTTGTTGTAATGGCTTATATTTTTAAAAGCAAAGGAGGGAAAATACAAGAAATAGTAAACCTAAAAGCCAATACGCGTAATATACGTTCAGCCACAATAATAGATTTTATTTATGGGATTTTCCTATTCGTTTTTGGAAACTTAAATCAGATTCCTATGAGTACAACTTGGGTTTTTATAGGTATTCTTGCTGGTAGAGAATTAGCTATAACGTATTTGTTAAACAAAAAAAATATTAAATATACCTACATTATTATAGCTAAAGATTTGGGTAAAGTTAACATAGGGTTAATAGTTAGTGTGGTAATAGCTTTCTTTATTCAATTTTTAAAAGGTTAACCACTTTAAACTATTATTGATTCATGTGTTTTATTTCATGTATAAAGGTTTCTAAATCAACACCATTGCTTACTAACGTTAAAGCCTTGTCAACAATATATTTTACATTAACGGCATGAAACCCTAAACCAACCCCAATTTTATTTAAAAGTTTGTGTTCAGAATCTCCATGAATCTGATCAACATGCACCATTCTAACCAAATCATATAAACGCTCTAAACGAAGGTCGTACTCAATGGGTGGATTAATAGGATGCGATTGATAGTCTTTTAAAATAGTTTTATAAACAGACTCTTCAATACCCAAATTACGAGCCAAACGGTCTAAAAACGCTTTTTCATCGGCAGTTATTACACCATCATCCATGGCTACTCTTACTATGGATGCAAAATGATCTTCATTTCTTTGTTTAAATCCGCTATCAAATAAATCTGAAATTGACATATCTTTTTTTTAGTGCTGCAAATATATATAAACTAAAAGGCTATTTAAAAATAAATTCTTTTTTTTTAGAAATTCATTTTTGAATGCAAAGCAAGCTTTTTTAAACGCTTCAATTTAACAAAAAACTTAATTTTTTGTTTAAGTTTTTTGAGTTGTTTACATATAAAAATAATAAATCTAAATTCAAAAATTGTAATTCTTAAACTATATTTGCACCTTTAATATACCAAAACAAAAAAACAAGGTGTATAAACTAAAATAGTTGAGTAAAACAGTATTGTTACAAGCTTATGAAAGGGTTTTGCAAACGCAAAATCTTCAAACAGCTATTTCCAAAACAGAAAGTAAAACTCATTTAAAGGGTTTAGTAGGATCTTCATTTTCATTCGTTATATCTAATGTTTTTAAGCAGTCAGAAAAACCCATTTTAATAGTTTTTAACGACAAAGAAGAAGCCGCTTTTTATTTAAATGATTTAGAGCAGTTGTGTGGCGATAAAGACGTGTTCTTCTACCCAGGAAGTTACCGCAGACCATATCAAATTGAAGAAACAGATAATGCCAATGTGCTTTTGCGCGCAGAGGTTTTAAACCGAATAAATTCCAGAAAAAAACCAGCTATTATAGTCACGTATCCTGATGCTCTTTTTGAAAAAGTAGTTACCAGAAAAGAATTGGACCGCAACACTTTAAAAATCATCATTGGCGATAAACTTTCTATTGATTTTGTAAACGAAGCACTTTTTGAATATCAGTTTAAACGTGTTGATTTTGTTACAGAACCAGGGGAGTTTTCAGTTCGTGGTGGTATTGTAGATGTGTTCTCGTTTTCGCATGATGTACCTTACAGATTGGAGTTCTTTGGCGATGAGGTTGATAGTATTAGAACCTTTGATGTTGAAACGCAATTATCTATTGAACAAATAAAAAAAATTAATATCATTCCTAATGTTGAGAATAAGTTTTTAGACGAAAAGAGAGAGAGTTTTTTAAAGTATATGGCGCAAAAAACTGTGGTTTGTATAAAAAATACCGATTTAACCTTTTCTAGAATTGATGATTTTTTTACAAAAGCCGAAGAGGCCTTTAAAACAGTATCATCAAATCTTAAACATGCAGAGCCCCATGAGTTGTTTTGTAATTCGGCCTTACTAAAAAGGCAATTATTAGACTTTTCAATTATTGAATTTGGCATAACGGCTTTTTTTAAAAACAACGTCATTGCAAATCCAGATAGCTATCGGGAAAAGCAATCTATTTCACAAGAAGAGATTGCTTCGTCTAAAACTCCTAGCAATGACGAAATAATTTTCAATACAACTCCACAACCTTCTTTCAACAAACAATTTAATTTATTAATTGAAGATTTAAACTTAAACTACGATAAAGGGTATACTAATTATATAGTTTGCGTCAGTGAGCAGCAAGCAAAACGTTTCCATGATATTTTTGAAGATTCTAATTTACAGGTCAAACCCTATAAAACCATTGTGCTTTCTCTGCATCAAGGTTTTGTAGATCATGATAACAAGTTGGTTTGTTATACAGACCATCAAATTTTTGAACGCTATCATAAATTTCAAGTAAAAAACGGCTATGCCAAAAAGCAAGCTATTACTTTAAAAGAACTCACAAATCTTGAAATTGGAGATTATGTTACCCATATTGACCATGGCATTGGTCGTTTTGGTGGTTTGCAAAAAATTGATGTTGAAGGCAAAAAACAAGAAGCTATCAAATTAATTTATGGCGAGCGCGATATTTTGTATTTAAGTATTCATTCATTACACAAAATAACCAAGTTTAATGGCAAAGATGGCAAACCACCAAAAATCTATAAATTAGGTAGTAATGCTTGGAAAGTTCTTAAGCAAAAAACTAAAAGTAGGGTTAAGGAAATTGCATTTAATTTAATACAACTTTACGCCAAGCGAAAAACTGAAAAAGGCTATCAGTATAATCCAGATAGTTACATGCAGTTGGAATTAGAATCTTCATTTTTATATGAAGATACTCCAGATCAAATAACTGCCACGGCAGATATTAAAGCGGATATGGAAAGCGAAAGGCCAATGGACAGATTGGTTTGTGGCGATGTAGGTTTTGGAAAAACCGAAGTAGCTATCAGAGCTGCTTTTAAAGCCGTTGATAACGGTAAACAAGTAGCGGTTTTGGTGCCAACAACCATTCTTGCGTATCAACATTCCAGGACGTTTACTGAGCGATTAAAGGATTTTCCTGTGACGGTAGATTACTTAAATAGATTTAGAACGACAAAGGAAAAAAGAGAAACGCTTGAAAACCTAGAAAAGGGCAAAGTAGATATCATTATTGGAACCCATCAATTAGTCAATCAAAACGTAAAATTTAAAGATCTAGGATTGCTTATTGTTGATGAAGAGCAAAAGTTTGGTGTGGCCGTTAAAGAAAAACTAAAAACCTTAAAAGAAAATGTGGATGTACTGACGCTTACAGCTACTCCAATTCCAAGAACCCTACAGTTTAGTTTAATGGCAGCAAGAGATTTATCTGTTATTACTACGCCTCCACCAAACCGCTATCCTATTGAAAGCCATGTCATTCGTTTTAATGAAGAAATTATTCGAGATGCCGTTAGTTATGAAATTGAACGTGGCGGACAAATATTTTTCATTCACAACCGAATAGAAAATATTAAAGAAGTTGCAGGAATGATTCAACGTTTGGTACCCGATGCAAAAATTGGGGTTGGTCACGGACAGTTAGATGGTAAAAAGCTAGAAGAATTAATGCTAGCCTTTATGAATGGTGCTTTTGATGTGTTGGTAAGTACTACCATTGTTGAAAGCGGACTTGACGTACCCAATGCAAATACTATTTTTATAAATAATGCCAACAATTTTGGTTTAAGTGACTTACATCAAATGCGAGGTCGAGTAGGTAGAAGTAATAAAAAAGCATTTTGTTATTTCATCACTCCAGAATATTCAGCCATGACTGATGATGCCAGAAAACGTATCACTGCTTTAGAACAGTTTACCGAACTTGGTAGCGGATTTAACATAGCCATGAAAGATTTAGAGATTCGTGGTGCAGGTGATTTGTTAGGCGGCGAACAAAGCGGCTTTATCAATGAAATTGGCTTTGATACCTATCAAAAAATCTTGCAAGAAGCTATAGAAGAGTTAAAAGAAAATGAGTTTAAAGACTTGTATGAAGATGCTTCAGAAGACAAAGAGTATGTAAAAGATGTGACCATAGACTCTGATTTTGAATTATTGTTCCCTGATGATTATGTAAACAACATCACAGAACGTTTAAATCTTTATACGCAACTTAATAATATTAAATCAGAAGATGAACTAAAAACTTTTGAATCACAACTCATAGATCGTTTTGGAGAATTGCCTGTTCAAGTTTCAGATTTATTAAATAGTGTTCGCGTTAAATGGATTGCCAGCAAAATTGGTTTTGAAAAACTAGTCATGAAACATGGTAAACTTGTTGGATATTTTATTAGTGATCAGCAAAGTAATTTTTATCAAAGTAAATGGTTCACCAAAGTATTGCAATTTGTTCAGACAAATCCTAATATTTGTAAAATGAAAGAAACTCAAACACGTAATGGTTTACGTTTATTACTTACTTTTGAATCTATTAAATCTGTTAAGCAAGCTTTAACAAAGTTGGAGCCTATTGTGACTTAATTATTTCCAACAATTAAATATATTGTCATCATGTTAAAACGAGTTATTTTTTTAGTTTTTTTATTGCCAAGCTTCCTTTTTTCTCAGCATACTATTAAAGGAACTTTCACCAATGCTAAGGATTATAAATATGCGTTGCTATATAAAATTTTACCGCTTTCAACTTCATATATAGGAAATGCTGAGATTAATGCAGATGGAACATTTCTTTTAAATTTAGACGAATCTGTTTCTGCCGGCATGTATAAAATTGTGTATGCCATGCCAAAAGAAGACTATAATTTTGATGTTATTTACAATGCCAAAGAAGATATTGAATTCACCTTTGATGCCGAAAAAGGAATAACCTATCAAGAATCTATTGAAAATAAATTGGTAACAGGTTATACTAGCAGTATGTCTATGATAAGCCAAAGTATTGGAAATTTTTTCAGACAGCAAAGTAAAGACACATTAGCATTAATGGCTATTTTTAAAACCCAACGAGAAACTCAAAAAAGTTTTGAAGAAGCCGCAAAAGGGACTATTGCTTTAGAATTTATTAAAGCTAACGAACCATATATTCCAGAAACGGTTGAAGATTTAGAAACCTATATTAACAATCTGGAAATTCATTTTTTTGACCATGTAGATTTTAATAACATAACACTTCAAAGTTCAGATTTTTTAGTGGAACGCATGTATAACTATGTTCTTGGAATGGGTAAAGACACTCCAGATATTAGTGCTAATTATAAAAAAAACATTGATGATTTTTGTTTGGCAATGAACAATGCGCCTTTAACCATTAAAAGCAGTTTGCTACTTCAATTGTGGCAAAGTATGGCAGATTCAGATTTTGAAAGTGTTGCTAATTACATTACAGACACCTATTTAATTAATGTTGCAAAAGCTTTAAATGATCAAGTACTAATAGATGGTTTAATACAATTTAAAAACACATCAAAAGAAAGTAAAGCACCAGATTTTTATTTAGATAATCCAAAAAATCAAAAAAAATTAAGTGATTTAAACGGTTCAGAATATTATGTTTTAGTCTTTTGGAGTAGTAGCTGCTCACATTGCTTAAATGAAATACCACAATTAAGGGCTTTTAAAGAAACATTAAAAGAAGGCAAGCTTAAAGTCGTGGCCATTGGATTAGAAGATGACGATAAAAATTGGACCGTAAAAATTAAAGAGTTCCCAGATTTTATTCATGTTTTAGGCTTGGGTAAATGGGATAACGAAATAGGAAATATGTATGATATTAAAGCAACGCCAACCTATTTTGTGTTAGATAAAAACAAACGTATTGTTGCAAAACCAAAAGATATTGAAGCCTTAAAAAGTTTCTTTAATTAATAAGGTTTCAATTTTTAAAAATGATAAAATGCATTTTCTAAATGCTCAATATGATAATGAGAGCCTTGTTTTACAATGGCAATAATGTCAAACCTTACTTCAACTTCTAAACCATTAACAGTAACATATTCATCAACCGCTTTTACAAGGCGTTGTATTTGTTTGGGTTTAACAAAATCTTGTGGATTACCAAAATCAATCGTTGAGCGTGTTTTAACTTCAATAATGGCTAAAACATCTTTAATTTTGGCAATAATATCTACTTCTGCTTTATCAAATCTATAATTGCGTTCCATAATCTCATAACCATTCTTCAAAAGAAAATCAACAGCCAATTGTTCGCCTTTTTTACCAAGTTCATTGTGGTTTGCCATGTTGCTAAAGTATTAATATTATTTTATTATAAGAAAATTCTCTTTAGTTGCTGCGAAATGAATAAAATTAAAAGTTATATTTGAGTAAGAAACATTTCTTATGGAAGAACGTCAAAGGTTAATACTATTAAATAAGGCAAAGGAGTTTTTTAAAAATGAAATTGTAGAAGCACACATTACAATAGGATGCAAGAAAGCAAGTCAATTAAAAAATTATAATGTTAATCCTTTTTTATTTAAGTATTTAGCCAATTTTCTTAAAGGCAATGATAATGCAAGAAGTATTGCAGAAGCGCTTGTTTTGCCTAGGGTTTTAGGAAGTTCTATTAACACCTCTTTTGGAATGAGAATTCAAAAGTTAATTAGTGAGCTTTTTGAAGGATTTGGTTCAACAACACCAGGAATTGATATTGAGTTTATCGATGCTATAGATGGAAGAAAAAAATATTGCCAATTAAAATCCGGGCCAAATACTATTAATTTTGACGATGTTAAAACAATTTTTGACCATTTTTCTGGAATAATTAATATAGCAAGAACCAACAATTTGAATATTGGTGTAAATGATATGATTGTAGGAGTTATTTATGGAGAAACATCAGAGTTAAGTTCTCATTATAAAAGAATCAACGAAAAATACCCTGTTCTTGTAGGTAAAGATTTTTGGCATAGATTGACAGGTAAAGAAGATTTTTATTTTGATTTAATTAACGCTGTTGGTGAAGTTGCTTTAGAAGTTGATGGAACAAAAATTTTGAATCAAACCATTGAAGCACTTTCTAAAGAAATTGAGGCCAAATTTTCTTGATTTATTTCATCGTATTCATTTAAAAATTTTATTAAAGAATAACCTATTTCTTTGGCTAAATTTACTGGAACAGCATTTCCAATCTGTTTGTACTGTTGCGAAATAGAACCGTCAAATGCCCAATTATCTGGAAATGTTTGTATTCTAGCATATTCTCTAACAGTAAAAGGACGTGTTTCTTCTGGGTGACAACGTTCTGTTTGTTTTTGTGCAGGGCTGCAAGTTAAAGTCAAACAAGGTTCATCCCAACCAATACGTCTGGCCATTCCTGTTTTTCCACCGCCTAAATAAAAGCTTTTTTGCATGTATTCTTTTTGAATATCTAGAGGTAAATCTCTCCAATATCCTTTTTGTGGAACTAACTTAAGAACGTCTCTTTTATGTTTTGGATATTTAGATCCACTGGATTTTGGGACATCGCATTCAAATAATTCACCTTTTTTAAGAGCATCGCTTAAATGGTAGACATTATCATATGGAAGTGGGTATTTGTATTGTAAATCAATATCTTTTCTTACTCCAATTAAAATGAGTCTTTCTCTTTTTTGTGGGACTTTAAAGTTTACAGCCTTTAAAACTTGAACAGGCGTTACTACGTTATAACCAATTTCATCTAATACAGAAATCATACCTTCAAGAGTTCTGCCTTTTTCATGGCTCAATAAACCTTTTACATTTTCTCCCAGACAAATTTTAGGCTTTACCTCATTAACAACTCTTGCAAATTCATAGAAAAGAGTTCCTCTTGTGTCGTTTAAACCTAGTTTTTTTCCTGCGTAACTAAAGGCTTGACATGGAAATCCACCGGTCACAACATCTACTTTATTTTCATAATTTGAAAAATTATAATTTTTTATATCACCTTCTAAGACATTCCAATGAGGTCTATTTTGCCGTAATGTATTGCAAGCCCACTTATCTATTTCATTTAAAGCAACGCATTTTAAACCTGCTTTTTCCAAGCCTAAACCCAATCCGCCAGCGCCTGCAAAAAGTTCTAAAACGGAATATTCTTTATTGGGGCTAACTTGGTTGCCTAGAAATTTAGGCCCATTTATATATTCATTAAACCTAGGAAATAATACCAGTTGTTCTTTTCTATATATTCTATAATCACTCATAGGTTCACGAGCTGCTAGAAGTTTACCTGAACTGTCCCAACGCCTTAAGGTTTCTGTACTTTTTTCAAGTATCTCTGACACTTCAGAAATAGAATAATAATCTTTTATAACCATATTACACAACATTACACATGGTTATAAAAATAGATATAATTATTTTATTAAAATGATTTTTTTTGATTTTATTAAAATTTTATATTATTAATTTTTAGTCATATCTAAAAAAATATTTACCCATACAAAATTTTAAGTATCTTTGAGTTTTATTTTGAAACTTGTGGTCACATTATCTGAAGAAAATTATTTGAAAGCTATTTATCATTTAGGAAAGCAAGGCGTGAATGCGGTAAGCACCAATGCCATTGCCGAAAAAATGGATACCAAAGCGTCTTCGGTAACGGATATGATTAAAAAACTAGCAGAAAAAAACTTGGTGAATTACATTAAATATCAAGGGGTTAGTTTAACTAAAGAAGGACGATTAACAGCCGCTTCTGTGGTTAGAAAACATCGTTTATGGGAAGTGTTTCTAGTTGAAAAACTTCATTTTTCTTGGGATGAAGTTCATGAGGTTGCTGAGCAATTAGAGCACATTCAATCTAAGAAACTCATCAACGAATTGGATGTTTTTTTAGATTATCCAACGCACGATCCACATGGAGATCCCATTCCCGATAAAGATGGAAATATAAGTAAAACAGACAAGATTATCCTGTCGCAATTGCAAGTTAGCGAGCGTTGTATGTGTGTTGGAGCGAATGATTCCTCGGCCGATTTTTTAAAGTATTTGGACAAACACCACATAGCTTTGGGAACACAAATTCAAATTATTTCAAAAGAACCTTTTGATGAATCCATGACCATTAAAGTTGGCGATGTGGCTATTAATATTTCAAAAGTAGTATCTAACAATATTTATGTAAAATCGCAAACCTTATGATAGATAACATTATTAGTTATTTTGAATCTATTGACCCCATTTTAGGGGCTTTATACGCATCTTTATTCACATGGATTGTGACGGCCTTGGGTGCTTCTTTGGTTTTTTTAGTTAAAGGGATGAATCGCGCCTTTTTTGATGGTATGCTAGGATTTACGGGTGGTGTTATGGTGGCAGCGAGTTTTTGGAGCTTGTTGGCGCCTGGTATAGCTATGAGTCCGGGTGAAGGTTTTGTTAAAGTAATTCCAGCCGCTGCTGGTTTTGCAATGGGTGCTTTTTTTATCTTCGGATTGGATAAAATACTTCCTCACTTACATATTAATTTCAAAGAATCTGAAAAAGAAGGTGTTAAAAGTCCGTGGCACAGAACAACCTTACTTGTTTTAGCTATTGCGCTTCACAACATTCCAGAAGGGTTGGCGGTCGGCGTGTTGTTCGGTGGTGTTGCCGCAGGCATTCCAGAAGCAACGATTGGTGGCGCTATTGCTCTAGCTATTGGTATTGGGATTCAAAATTTTCCTGAAGGTTTGGCGGTTTCCATGCCGTTACGTCGTCAAGGTGTGAGTAAATTCAAAAGTTTTTGGTATGGACAATTATCAGCTATTGTAGAGCCCATTGCGGCGGTTATTGGTGCTGTTGCGGTCACTTTTTTTATTCCTATTTTACCTTACGCTTTAGCTTTCGCTGCTGGAGCCATGATTTTTGTGGTGGTTGAAGAAGTGATTCCTGAAACGCAGCGAGACAAATATACCGATTTATCAACCCTTGGATTTATTGGCGGTTTTATTGTTATGATGACTTTGGATGTGGCTTTGGGTTGATTTATTTCAACGTATATCGCAATCCGAAAAACAAACGCCTGCCTTGATTTGGTGCATAAACGTAGGATGGGTCAAAGGTTAATGCATACGGATTTTCTGCTGTTGCCACTGCATTTCCATTAGTATCAAATGTTACATTTTTATCAAATGGATCATTAGCTCTGGCGATAATAAATGGATTACCTCGGTTTGGTGTCCAATTGAGCAGATTTTTTAGACCTCCATAAACTTCAAAATGTTTCCAGCCATCAAAGGTTACTTGAATGTTTTGAATGCTCCACGTTGGAGAAAATGCTTGTCTTGGGTCTAATTCGCCCAACAAAGGCAAACGCATGGGGCCGTAAATATTTCCAGTATAGTCAAACGTTAAATGGTGCTTATAGTTTTTATAAGAAACCGCCCAAGTTCCTGAAAATTGTTCAGTCAAAATTTGTCGTGTGGTTACACCATTTTCGGTTTGAGACACATCTTGCAAGGTTGCACCAACTAAGAGTTTTATCCCATTTGAAAACGAGGCATCCATATTTAAACTCACTCCTTTAGTGATAGCCTGACCATTTAAATTATCATATATGATTTGATTCGGATTGGTATCATAATCAGGTAAAATAACATTATTAAAATAAGTCAACCACGTAGAAGCATCAAATGTGAATATCTGACCGTTTTTAGTATATAATTTTTTAAGAAAATTGACATTCACATTATACGAACGTTCAGGATTTAAGGCTTCGGCAATTACAACCTCTCTGGAGCCTGTTAGTGCAGCGTGTTCTTCGGTAAATAAATTAACAACCCGAAAACCTGTGCCTGCATTTACCCGAAAAACGGCATTATCCGTTGGTTTCCATTTATAAGCCAATCGAGGCGTAAAAATGGAACTGTGACGCTTATCATAATCCCAACGCGCACCCAAAAGCAAACTGTGGTTATTGCCTAAAGCCATTTCGTCTTGAATAAATATGGATGGAATTGTGACTTCATCAGCTGTTTGTGTTGCTGGCGTATTATCATTATAAAAATTATATCGTGCTGCCACTCCAAAAAGCATATCGTGATGGTTAACATTTTTATCCCAAGTTAATTGTCCAAAACCAATGCGCTGCTTTGCTAAATAAGGCACATTTCCATATACGGAATTTTGGTCGTGATCGGTATAAGACCATTGAACATGCATTTTTTCAAAAGTTGGTAATTGATAATTGCCTAGAATTTCAAAACGTTTGGTATAAATACTTTCACCATAGATTACACTTCCGCCACGAAACGATTTGTTCCATTGCATGTCGCCGCCCCAACGGTCTTCGTATATAAATCGTACGGCAATGGAAAACATTCTATGATTATCACGTTTGAAATCTATTTTTTGAAATATGGAAATGCGGTTTTGCAGCGTTACATCAGTAAAATTATCATTGTTTTTGTCTATTGGGTTGCTATAATTGAAATAATTTAATCCGAAAAGCATATGTGCTTTTGATCCTATTTTGGTTTTAAAACCCAAATCTGTATTAAGTTCGCCCCAACCAGATATGTAAGAATCTGCAAAAACACGAGGTGCATTTTCTGGCAATTTTGTAATGATATTGATCAATCCGCCAACAGCTTCACTGCCGTACAACGATGATGCTGGACCTTTAACAATTTCTATTTTTTCAATAAGTGAATTTGGAATACCGGATAAGCCATAAACGGTTGATATTCCACTCACAATAGGCATCCCGTCAATGAGCACCAAAGTATATGGACCTTCCAGACCATTGATATGAATATCGCCTGTATTGCACACATTACAATTGATTTGGGGTCGCACGCCGTTCACATTCTGCAAAGATTCAAATATATTAGGAGTCGGATTTTTTTTAAAAAATGCAGGTGAATAGACTTCAACAGGCACCGAACTATCCAAGCGTGACACAGCTTTTAATGTTCCAGTAATAACAATTTCATCCATCGATTCCGATTCTTGTAAATCGAAATTTATAGTTAAAGTTGAGTTTGAAATGGTAATTATTTGCTCTTGTGCTTTGAATCCTGTAAAAGAGGCAACTATTTTGTAATTCCCAGAAACTATATCAGTAAGAAGATAACGACCGTTTTCATCAGAAACGGTTCCTTTTGGTGTTCCTTTTAAATAAATATTGACAAAAGGTAAGGATTCACCATTGGACGTTACTTTTCCTTTAATGGTTTGAGCTTGAAGATTTGTTGAAATAAATAGTATTGCAAAAATAATTCTAAACAGCGTATTTTTTTGTAAATATAAATATATTTTTAGACAAGACTAAATATATATTTATATAAATAAAAAAATAGCTTTTTAAATGTTTCTAAAGCTATTAAATTTTTAATAAATAATTGTATTATTTTCTAATGGCAGCCACAATTATCGCCACAATTACTTGTGGATTTTGATTATTAAAATTTTTGCATGGTTAATATAAAGCTAATAACCATAAAATGATTAAAAACCATGTTTTTACCAGCTTAAAACATCAATGCCTTTGTTTGTATAGAACATATAATTAAATTTAAATTCTCTTTATGCCTTTCATAATCAATAATTTACTAATTTTAAGACTACACTGACTGTGATATGTACAAGATTTACAGCATATGTTTTATTTTATCAATTAATGTCATTTCTGCTCAAGACACTGAGAAAAGCATGATAGATACTGTTAGTGCCCAAATGATTTTAAAAAAGCTTGAAAAAGCTGACATCTTTTATAAAACCAATTTAGATAGTGCTTTGTTTTATATCAATGATGCGATTTTACTTTTAAATTCATATCAAGATCCAGATTTAAAGGCGAAAGCATTGCTCCATAAGTCAAAATATCTTCTATATAAAAAGGAATATAGCTCCATTTTTAACATATTGAAACCTAATTTAGATCATGCAAAGCTCATAAATTTGGAGTCTTTAGGCAGAACCTACAAAGACATAGGACATGCATACAAACAAGAATGGTTACCAGATAGCGCCTTGGTGTACTATATTAAAGCCTTAAAAACTTTTGAAAGAACAAAAAACAGCAGAGACATTTCCTTAACCTATTTGGCTATTGGTTTGGTGTATTCTAAAATAGGAAATAAAGCCATGTCAAAATCATTTTATGACAAATCTATTAAGTTCTCTACCAATAGCGAGATCATGAAATTGCATAAGGATCAATTAATCAATCGATCGGAGCCAATTTCAGAAAATGATGCCATAGAATTTTTACTAGACATTCTTAAAATTGCTGAAAGCAGAAATGATTCTAGACTGATGGCAATTACCTATTCTGATATCAAGAAAGAGTATTTCAGATTAAAACTATACAATAAAGCACTTGACATGGCTAAAAAGGAATTAGAGCTAAGAGCTTTGACTAAATTCAATTCCACTATTGCAAATACTCAATTTTTTATTGGAAACGTTTATGCTCTTCAAAACAAGCCAAACAAAGCCATTGAAACCTTTAACAAAGCACTGCCAAATGCATCTGATAGTTTAAAGCTTAGTATATATAATGGGTTAAAAAAAGCCTATTTGGAAACTTCAAGGTTAGACAAAGCCATTGAGGTTATGGATAAGTACAATTTACTTAAAGAGTCTATCAATGAGAAAAAAATTAAGGCATCGATTGCTGAGATTACGTCACGATATCAAGACGAGAAACAAAAACAGGAAATAGAAACTTTGAGCTTTCAAAATCAGGCACAAAACCAAAAAATATCCAACCAAAGACTTACTCTCATGAGTACAATTGTCCTTAGCTTTCTAATACTATTGCTTGGGTATTTTGGCTATAAAAACTATCAATCCAAACAAAACCTGAACTATACCCAACTAAACTTTAAATTGCTGCAAACACAATTAAATCCACATTTTATTTTTAATGCGCTAAATGAAATCAAGCTTAACCTTGACACCCAAAAAAGTGTAGAAGCGTCAGAGCATTTATCTGCGTATAGTAAGCTTATGCGATTGATCTTAGAGGGTTCCAATGAGGATTTTGTGAGCATTGAAGACGATGTAAGCCTTATCTCGAAGTATCTCCAGCTACAGCAACTGAACCATAATAATAGTTATGAATACCAAATTAAGGTAGATGATTCAATAGATATACATTTAATGCAAATTCCAACAATGCTAACCCAGCCCTTCGTTGAAAATGCCGTATTGCATGGTGTAAAAGAGATAAAAAATGGACGAATAGAGGTGTTTTATAGCTTGATGGATGATTTTATAAAAATCGATGTTTCAGACAATGGTAAAGGTCTTGATAGGAACAATAAACATTCTGGCAAAGAACTTCACAAATCTTTGGGCACTAAAATTATCCACCAGCGTATAAAAAACTATAATAAACTTTTTAATTATAAAATTGAAGTAAAAACTTTATCAAATAAAAGTACAGGAACAACTATCAGTATTGTAATTCCAGTAAAAATAAAGCACGTGTAATGGCTATTTCTTGTTTAATCATAGAAGATAATAAAGCTCAAAATGATTTGAATAAAGCAACTTTGTCTCAATATTTTCACAGAATTTCATTGATTCAACAAGCATTTAGTTTGGAAGAAGCTAAAAAAAAATTAAGCAGTTCAAGTTTTGACATTATTTTGGCGGATGTGCATTTAGGAGATGGGATTGTTTTTGACGCATTAAAATCATTAAATAACCTTGAGTTCAAACTTATTTTTACAACGTCTTATAGCGATTATGCCATTGAAGCCTTCAAGTTCAGTGCTCTCAGTTATTTGTTAAAACCTTATTCAAGAGAAGACTTGATTGAAGAAGTTACTAAAACAATTGCAATTATTCAACAAGAAAACTATTATAAACAAATAGAAGTTTTTTTTCACAACCTTCAATCAAAAGAAAAGTTAAAACGAATTGTTTTAAAAAATCATGACATGATACATGTGGTTGAAATTGATGATATTTATTATGCAAAAGCAGAAAATAATTACACACATTTTTTTTGCGAAGGAGAACGTAAGATCTTGGTGTCTAAATCACTCAAAACATTTGATGAACAACTTTCTGCTCAGAATTTTTTTAGATGCCATCATTCTTACCTTATAAACCTTAATAAAATCATGGCACTTCATAAATCTGCTGATGCTGTTTTATTGCAAAATGGAGCAACCGTTCCAATTGCTAGCAGTAAGAAAAAATGGTTGTATAAACTTATCGGTTAATTTTCAATGACCCTTAAAATAGCATTGTTTACGTATTAAAACACAACAACGGCTCATTCTATTCATTTTACATTTTTTAAGCTACTATCTTTAGGAGTAAACCAAAAATGTAAAGATTATGAAATCAAAAATTACTTTATTGTCATTACTTATTATGTTTCCATGCTTGATGAATTCTCAAGTCCAAATTGGGAATGATATTGATGGAGAAGCTGTTGGAGACGAATTTGGAAGAACGGTTTCTTTGTCATTTGATGGAAGCATTATTGCAGTTGGAGCTCCAGAAAATGATGGAGTTAATGGATCAAATTCTGGGCATGCAAGGGTATACCAAAACACTTCCAATAATTGGATACAAATTGGAGACGACATTGAAGGAGAGGCTGGGAGTGATTCTTTTGGATTTGCAATAAGTTTATCTTCTGACGGAACTATTTTAGCGGTTGGAGCTTACAGAAACGATAGTAATGGTACAGATTCAGGACATGTAAGGGTTTTTCAAAACTCTGGAGGTTCATGGGTGCAAATTGGGGCAGACATTAATGGAGAAGCTGCTTTTGATAGATTTGGCTATAGCGTAAGTTTATCCTCCGATGGCACTATTTTGGCAGTTGGAGCTCCATTTAACAATGGTGCTGCTGGATCAAATACAGGACATGTACGCATTTTTGAGAATAATTCAGGAACATGGACACAAATTGGAAGTGATATAGATGGAGAAGCTGCTAATGATCAATCTGGGTTTAGCCTAGATTTATCGTCCAATGGAACCATTGTGGCCATTGGTGCTCCTGATAATGATGGTGCAGGAAATGGTGCCGGTCATGTAAGGATTTTTCAGAATGTTTTGGGAACATGGACGCAAATAGGAAGTGATATTGATAGTAATGCAGGTGATATTGGTTTTGGAAACAGTGTAAGTTTATCTTCTAATGGAACTATTGTGGCTCTAGGCTCTCCAGATGCCGATGGTAATGGATCAAATACAGGTGTTACAAGAGTTTATCAGAATATTTCAAATACTTGGATACAAATTGGCTCTGATATAAGTGGAGAAGTTGCACAAGATGAATCGGGATATAAAGACGCAATTAGTTTATCATCAAACGGAAGCATTATAGCTATTGGAGCAAGGTTTAATGATGGTGCAAATGGCGCTGTTTCAGGCAATGTCCGCATTTTTAAAAATGTTTCAAATGCTTGGACACAAGTAGGCTCTGATATTGATGGGGAAGCTTCAAATGATCAATCTGGATACTGTGTAGATTTATCCTCAGATGGCACCATAGTTTCGGTAGGAGCACCATTTAATTCCAATGCAACAGGAGGAGGCCATGCAAGAGTATATGATTTATCGAATACCTTATCAATTCATGATATTGCTCCTAATAATCATACAGTAGCTTTTCCAAACCCAACGACTTCTATTTTTAATATTAAAGCCTACACCAAGATTGAGAGCATCACTGTATTCAATATAGTCGGTCAGGAAGTGACCCATCAACAAGGAAATGGTTCAAGAAGTTTAAATATTGACACTTCAAGCTTTAAATCTGGAACTTATTTTGTAAATATTCAGACAGCAAATTTTGAAAAGATTATTAAAATGATAAAAATTTAGGAGATAAATTAATGACAACCACAACCATCATCACAATTGTCTTTGGATTTTGATTTTTTAAAGAAGAATTTTTTAATCAAAAAAAGCAAAGCTATTGCTAAGGCAATAATAATTAGGCTATTTTGGATAAACGTATTCATGTAATTATTTTAACAATTGATAAGCAATTAAGGCAACAATATAAGCAAAACTACTCATGATAATGAGTTGTAATGTCGGCCATTTCCACGAGTTGGTTTCGCGTTTTACAACGGCTAATGTACTCATACATTGCATGGCAAAGGCATAAAAAAGAAGTAATGAAATTCCAGAGGCAAAGTTAAAGAGTGGCCCGCCAAGAATGGGGTTTACTTCAGCAGACATTCGGTTTTTTATGGTGGCTTCATCATCATTTCCTACACTATAAATAGTTGCTAACGTACCTACAAATACTTCGCGAGCTGCAAAACTGCTAACAATGGCGATACCGATTTTCCAATCATAACCTAAAGGTCTGATGGCAGGTTCAATAGCTCGACCTGTTATTCCAATATAAGAATGTTCTAATTTGTGAGAAGCAATGTGCTGGTTGATGTCTTCTTCTGATAATGGTTGCGAAGCATATTTTGTTTTAATAATAGTTTCGGCATTATTAAAATCATCACCTGGCCCATAAGATGCTAAAAACCATAGCACAATAGAGATAGCTAAGATTATTTTTCCAGCGCCAAAGACAAACGACTTTGTTTTTTCTAAAACGGTAAGCGTCACGTTTTTTAATAATGGTAATTTGTAATTGGGCATTTCAACCACAAAAAACGTTTTACTTCTTATTTTTAAAACCCTATTAAGTATGTAGGCTGATAATACCGCTGCGCCAAAACCAATAAGATATAAAAACATAAGCGTTAAGGCCTGATAGCCAAGCCCAATAAAACGACCTTCGGGAATTACTAAAGAAATAATGATTAAATAAACAGGTAACCTGGCGGAACAAGTTATAAAAGGCGTTACTAAAATAGTGATTAAACGTTCTTTCCAGTTTTCAATATTTCTGGTAGCCATAATAGCAGGAATGGCGCAAGCTGTTCCTGAAATTAAAGGCACAATACTTTTTCCACTAAGGCCAAAACGGCGCATAATCCTATCCATTAAAAATACCACACGACTCATATACCCACTTTCCTCAAGAACTGAAATAAATAAAAATAAAAAGGCTATTTGTGGAATAAAAATAATAATGCCGCCAAGACCTGGTATGATGCCTTCAGCCAATAAATTGGTAAAAGCACCGCTAGGCAATTGGTTTTTTGTCCATTCGCTAAAAGAAGCAAAAGCGCTATCAATAAAGTCCATTGGAACACTAGACCAATCGTAAATAGCTTGAAAAATGGTTAATAAAATGACAAAAAATATAGCATAACCCCATATTTTATGAGTGATGATTCTATCAAACTTCATTCTTAAATCTTTGGCATTGGCAACATCAATGGTTTGCCCTTTTTTAAGAACATCGTTTATAAATTGATACCTTTTTATGGTTTCCTTTTGCTGTAATCGTTTTAAATCGCTCTTTGATTTGGTTTTAAAATTTGCAACGGCATCAATTTCGTTTCTATCGGTTTTACCAAAGTTAACGTCTTGTGTTATAACCAGCCAGAGCTTATAAATAAGTTGATTTGGGAATGCGGTTTTTAAATTTTCAAAATAATCTTTATCAATTTCAGTGATGTCAACACAATGACTTATTGAAAGATCTTTATAATTTGAAATTAAGTATTTAAGACTATCAATTCCTTGTTTTTTTCGTGTACTGACTAAAGCAATTTTTGTTTTTAAATGTGTTTCCAGATAGTCTAAATCAAGAGAAATACCTTTGTAATCCATCCTGTCCGCCATATTAATGACTAAAATAGTTGGAATTTCTAAATCTTTAATTTGGGTATAGAGTAGAAGATTTCGTTTTAAATTTTCTACATCACTAACTACCACCGCTAAATCAGGAAAGTCTTTATCATTTTTATTTAAAAGCAATTCAATAACCACGTTTTCATCAAGAGAAGAAGCGTTAAGGCTGTAAGTTCCGGGTAAATCTATAATATGGGCTTTCACACCTCTGGGCAGTTTACAAATGCCTTCTTTTTTTTCAACGGTAATACCAGGATAGTTCCCGACTTTTTGGTTTAATCCTGTTAAAGCGTTAAAAACTGAAGTTTTTCCAGTGTTAGGGTTGCCTATTAAAGCGACATTAATTTGCTTACTCATGTTCTATTCTTTTAATTAGAATATGAATAGCGGTTTCTTTTCTTATTGCCAAATGTGTCCCATTGATGTTTAAATACATGGGATCTTGAAAAGGTGCAACCTGAACTAGTTCTACATAATTCCCGGGCAAACATCCCATTTCTAAAAGTTTTAATGGAATATGAATGGATGAAACATCAGTAATTATGCAACGTTCTC
>Ga0210054_1000071_pt1 | contig 103435 bp, 129 predicted proteins | sample CryGeymeta201516_FD_185470 | JGI IMG/M metagenome (GOLD analysis project Ga0210054, IMG submission 185470) | Groundwater microbial communities from Crystal Geyser aquifers in Utah, USA - Crystal Geyser metaG 2015-16 (SPAdes) (version 2) | ecosystem: Environmental > Aquatic > Deep subsurface >... | reverse complement strand
TATCAATCAAGTATTGGAAAATTAATCAATGCTGATGTTAATGGTGCTTTAAATATAATGAGAAAAGTAATTGGTGATGGTTTTCTAGGAAATCTAATCAATAGTGGCTGTGTCTTTCAGCCAATTAGAGTAAATTTAATATAATTCTTTATATAAGATTTCTTTAATGAGAAGAAATAAGGGTTTTTAGATTGTATCTCTATTAATTTTTATTCAAGCTCCTTCCATAATCAAACTTGTTTGATTTGGTGGGAGTAATTGACATTAATCCTATTATTTACAATATTTTTGCTATCATCCTTTATGGAGTTGGTATATTCTTGTTTTTTGATGTCTTTATTTCCATAATACATACCATTTTCTTTTTTAAAGATCAACCCACGTATAACCTAGGCTATTATTCAAATCAATATTTATCATTTTTTTGCGTTTCGGTTTTTTTATTTATATTATTATTTAAATCAGAAAAAGAAAACAGTGAAGATTATTTTATAGGTTTTGTTTTAGCACCACTTTTTACATACAGTTTTATTTACGACAAACTACAGCCTACACTAACCTCCTATTCACATTTATTTCCTAAAAACCTTCTATTTAATCAAGATGGCAGTTACCATACATTACTCATTTCTGTCCTTCTATTGTTTTTATATTCTATATTTTTATTAAAAACACAAACATTAGCAATAACCATTGGTCGAATTAAATCATTGTTTTGTGGGTATATTATTAATCACCTAATAATATTGATTACTTTCTTAATTATATTTAACTCTAGTTATCTAAGTAATTTTAACTATTAATAAAGCGACTTACTATTATGTAAAAAAAATTGACAATCTCTAATTAATGGTGTAATATATCCACACTTTCATTACTTACTGAGGTTATACTATATTTTCACTTTTATATTTAATTATCGCTACAACATTGCTTTTACCAGTTGCATTACTTATTCCTCGAACCCTTATTTCAGAATTAGATCCAATCAAACAGCAGTCATTTTTATTTTTCATTCATTTTACTGACTACATTTCAATAGTTTCCTTTATTATTTCAGGAATTATTCTTTTACTTGTCATAAGAGGCCATTTAGTTTTATCTAAAAAAGAAAAAAATGCTCAATTTCAAATATCAAAACTAAATCAGGAAGATGCAATTAATTATTATAATAATTATAAAGATGTTGAATACAAACAAACATTTACTGAGCTTTTTAAGAATATTGTTATTTTAGGAAAACCAAAGTGTAAGCATTTTCTTAAAGATACTATTGAAGAAAAATTTAAAATAACTATTGAATAATTTTTAGTATTAAAAAATATATTATATTGACTTATTATTAAAAAGCCTTATATTAAATTAAATCTCATTTTATATAAGGCTAAAAACATGAATACATTGACTAATGATAGAAAGTTCGACTTAATGACAAAAATATCCTTCTCATTCATTATAATCGCATTTTCTTATTTTATATTTGCAATACATAATTCACTTATATTTGGATCTCCCAAAATTATAAATCCAGAATTATTTAAATATTATATTGATGTTAAAAATCCTGCCACTAATTTCTTACAATTTTTTTTTCTTGCCCCATTGTTATTTTTTACACTATCCCTAATTAATATATTTATTAATAGCAAATTTAACAACTCAATAGTTGAAAAAAAAATTAGCAATATATTAAAAATAATTCCCACCATAAAGATAAATAAAATATCTTACATTTCAGTTACTATCATTATTTTTTCAATGACCATTATCTTTATTTTTGATTCATTCATTACTATCCTTCGTGATATTAATCAAATTGCAGATGTAGATTACACCATAATGAAAGATTCTGCTTCATTCACATCTTATAGCCAAAACCACTTAACATCTTTTTTTCTTTTTGTCTTTTTTCTTTTATTGTTTTTAAAACCAAAACAAAGTCTTAATAGTGGTTATTTTTGGGGGTTTGCCTTTATTCCATTTTTTTCATTCAACTTTTTTTTCAATAACATTTATACTTATTTCATTAACTTCCCCACCTACCTTACAGATAGTATCTTTGCCCCCCAAACTTACAATTGGTTTGTTATATCCCTATGTTTTATTTTAACTGGTATGTTATTGGTATTTTTTAAATCCAAAAAATGTATCCAATTTTCCATCTACTTTATATTAGGCACTGTAATTAACGCTATTATTACTTTTTTTACACTTCTTGCTATAGCTAACCTCTATAATGTAAGTGCAGCCAACCCAGAACTGAATAATAGATCTGTATTAATAGATAACATTTCTTATAATTATAATTTATCAAACATATTGACTCACAAAGATTATGAAGATAATGATAGAATTGAATATTTAATTGAATCTTATGCTGGCGTTCCTATGAGTAACGCAGAGCCATTATTTAGCAAAATGTTTTCTGTAAACTTTCAAGGTGATCATGAAAAATCATACCAACTGTTTGCAAAAATATATTCAGCTAATTTAAAAAAAATAGAAGGTCAGCAAGCCAATATTTTAAATAAGTTAAAAGAAAATACTAGCTTAAGCCTAAGCACAACAATAATGATTGTTATATCAAATTCATATTATAGCATCTCTCCTTATGAAAATTCAAAAAGCACTATTCAAAATATAATAGATAAAGATTATCAAAAAGCAGTAGATAATTACATTAAATTTGGCTTAAATAGTAGTGACTTAAAAACAGAATTCAGTATACACTCCAAAAACTACAATAACGTTGGATTTAAAGGTATTCCTTCTTACCAAGATATGATTGCCTCAATTATTCAACAAGGCCATGCAACAATGGATTTTGAAAAAATAAAAGATGAGAAAAATAAAAATTACTGGAAAAATAGGGTAAATCAACCTGATTTTGGATTGTATACTGATTTTTATTCTGAAAATGAATTTCAGGATTTATTCTCTACTTTCAACATTAAATAAGGAGTAAACAATGTGGAATAAAATAAGCACAGCACCCAAAAACAAAGAAATCATTTTAGGAGTTGACAGCTATGATTGTGGATGGGTTTTTGACACTGGCATTCATAATGGTAATGGTTGGAAAATACCGCATATTAAAGGAGATAGCTTTTGCCATATGCATTATACTCACTGGCTTGAGCCAAAATTATTGTATTGGAGGAATATCATTTATGCACCCAAAGACAAAGTTGTTGTTTTAGGAAGAAAGCATGTATTTAGAGACATGGAGGTTTGCTCCGCTTGGTGGTCAGAAAACGATGGCAAATGGGTATCAACTGGCACATCAAATAAAACATTTATAGAATCAGAGTTCACTCTTTTTGCTATACCAGAAAATCTACCTGTTCATTTAATTTCGGTTGAATAAGAAACTAAAAAATATCAAACATTTTTTTTAATAACAAAAAGAATAAAAATAATTTAAAGCTAATTGATTCTGTACTCTGCTTTCTGGGATCATAATTTGAAAGATTGGGCTGCTCTACTGGCCTTCTATATAGAAAGCTTAACGTATCCTGAGAAGTTATACCTCTAAAAGCGATGCGTTAGCTTATGATGTATTGCCTATCTTTGATAAAGCCAATAAAAAGAAATACAAATTTAAAGGAAAAAGAAAGCAAAGAGGATTATATCAATCAAGTATTGGAAAATTAATCAATGCTGATGTTAATGGTGCTTTAAATATAATGAGAAAAGTAATTGGTGATGGTTTCCTAGGAAATCTAATCAATAGTGGCTGTGTCTTTCAGCCAATTAGAGTAAATTTAATATAATTCTTTATATAAGATTTCTTTAATGAGAAGAAATAAGGGTTTTTAGATTGTATCTCTATTAATTCTTATTCAAGCTCCTTCCATAATCAAACTTGTTTGATTTGGTGGGAGTAATTGACTTATACCTTCCTCAATTCCTTATAATACTAATCATTATATCATAAGGTTAAGTACATTAATATACTACTTTTTAAATTTTTGTTGACTTAAATCTTTAATTAACTTATAATTACTTAAATTATTTTAATCAAAAAAAGGGTCTAATATGTTACATAAAACACTATTGCTTATACTCTTCTCTATAATTAGCCTTACTGGTTGCAGTCGAGAAGATACTGAAACCCCCTATGTAATGTCATTAGAAGATGCCAACCTCATTACCTCAACCCACTGCAAAGAAATCGCTAAATCAATATTTTCTTATAATGAAGAAGGTTATCATTCCCGTTATGTTGTATGGATAGGTGATAATTACAAATCTATTGAAAATATTGCAGAGTTAAAAAATGTAGTTCCAAAAGAGCTATGCCCATTAGAACTAAAAACTCTATTTGAAGAAAAATTCAATAAAACAATTAACTCAGAAGTTTCTTACAATAAAGATTTTATTATTTTAAATGGAAATTTAATCCCTAAACAAGATATAGTATTTATTAGTAATATTGATATTTATTGGGACTTCTCTATTGATTCATTAGGACTGGAATACAAAACCTATAAATTTACTGTAAAATCTCTTTATGCTGGAAGGCAAACTCTTTTCTTCAGAGATTTAGTCGCAGCAAAGGCAGCAAAACTAACACTTCAAAATGCTGACTATAATTTTTCAGGCAGAGTTGTTACGCAAAAGGATATGGATTAAATATGACAAAACTGGAGTCTGTTTGCCTTATTATAGCAAAATCTTCAAAAGAACCCATTAGCACATTAAGACTATCTCTTATGGTTTACTTGTGTGACTGGAAAAGTTCCTTGTTCTTTAAAAGAAAAATAACTGAGAAAGAATATAGATATCAGCATCATTCCATTAAAGATGATATTATGGACTATATAGGTCACTCAATTTATTTTAAGTTTCAACATGAAAACATTGGGGCATTTAAAGACAAGATCCTCCTTATACCTAAAAATAAAAACTTGGAAACTAATTTAACTGAAAAAGAAATAGCTATTATTAATGATATAATTAAAGATTTTTCAGAATTATATTTTAATGATTTACTTTACTATGTATCAAAAACAGCACCGTTGACAGAAAATGAAATATATGCAACACTTGATTTAGAAAAAACAGCAATTAACTTTCAATTAAAGGACTCCACTTAATGCCACAAAAAGAATATTATACATTAGAAGAGATGTTTGAGTACCTTGATAAACTAGATGAGCACCGTATAACAGTCAGAAAAGAAAGCGCATTAAAAAGAGCGCCATTTAAAGTACTAGGTTTTCAATGTATTTATAATTTTTGCAAAACTTCATTTGGTTGGGTTCCATCTTATGAAGAATGTTGTGAATACTGTGTTCATAGCATTATAGCTCAACACGGAAGCAGAGAAGATAAAATTCAGTTTAATCAAATCAATACATTAGGCAAAAATTATATTATACCGATCACAAACAAGGAGGTCGCGTTAAGCAACAAAAGAAAAAGATCTCAAAAAAACAATGAATCAAAAAGAAATGGAATAAATAAAAATAAATTAGCAAAAACAAGAGGCCAGATTAATATAAACAAGGCTTCTACAAAAATGCAAAACAATACATTAAAAGAATTTAAAAAACTGGGAATTCCTACGCTAAGAAGAACAAAAACAACCCTTTTTCATGATGTTTTTAGGCATAATAATTCTCCTGAAGATTTTGTATATATTAAAGGATTACAACCTATACACTTTTTTTCCTATATAAAAAAAGATGATAAATATATAGATACACTATTAAAGGAAATTAATTCTGAAATTGAGCGACAAAGAAAAATGTCTGAGTCAAATTTACCATTTTTATCAATGGAAGAGCTAGAAATTAAATTACGAAAGTAATTAATTATATTATGTCTTTTTTCACATAATTCCTCTTATATATAAATCATTAGTCCACTTAATATATTTTATATAAACCATTGTTTAATTTTTATAAAAAAATGAATACTTATGTATTCATTTTTTTTATTTTTTTTACCTAAAATTTCAAAACTTGAAGAAATTTTTTCATAAAAATTTAGGCGAATTGATTAGTGCAGAAATCTTGCACTTCGGAGTCTTTACCAGAGTAGGCAAAAACATAAATGTTATTGTTAATTATTTCTATATTTTTTTCTTCCATAAAACACTTACATTCATTATGCATTGATGTTAATTTTTCTTTTCGCTGAATTCCATTTAATAAACATTTCAAATCTCCAACAGCTTTTTTTCTCTTATAATTAATTAATATAGACCACTCCAATGGATTAGTAATTTTTTCGACTAAATAAGATATTAAGTCCTTATTTACTCTGTCTAAATTTAAAAAATTATAAACCATATTATCTTTTGTTTTAAATTGCATTATTGATGATGCTACATTACCAAAAAGATCGTAAAATAAAGGCATTGAATGAACAATCAAATTATCATTAATTGCACTTTCCCTATCTAATTCATTTACTTCAAATTTAGTATAATATCCAAACTTTAAAAATAAATAAACAGTGTTTAAATCTTGTATTCGATAATAATAACGCGACTCTTTACTTAAATTAATAAATAACTTAAGGTCTCCTTTGTAAACCTCAATAGATTCGATACCTATTTTTATATAAATCTCTTTGTTATTAAATATTATGTTAGTTAAAACAACTTTATTGCTATGTTTTTTTTGCGAAGAGTGTTTGTTAATCTCAAACTCTTTTAGTACAAAATTCACACCTGAAACTTCCAATATTATATTTCCACTAGAGTCCGATTCTAAATAATCTTTAAAGTCATTATAATTTCTCTCAATATAGTCTTTAAAAAATATAAAGCACTCACCAATTTCCCTTAACTCATTAATAAAAGATTCTTTAATTAATTTTCCTTTTTCAAATTTTAGATGTTCAATAGATAAGTTACTTATTTTTTTAATAATCTCATTTAGCTCACCAACTTTTTCAATTTCAAGTTTTCTTGATTTCAATATTTCGTAAAATTTATTATTTTCCATTAAATTCCCCTTATTTTTTTCAAAGAATATAATACCATCCTTTTTTGCAACAATCAATATTTTTAATATTAATACCAATGATAAGATTTTACTTGCCATATTAATTATGTATGCTATATTAGTTTGCGATATAGTTTATTAAGAATTATACAGCTTTATCCATTAAATTCACAAAAAAGGAGTAAATACTTGAAGATAATTTTCTTTGCCATAACCGCTTTTTTAATTTCTGGTTGCTCTAATTCTTTGTCTCAAAATACATATGCACCTAAAGATGAAATTGTTGCCATACATATGTCGTTAGAGGAAGGTAAGTTAAGATTTCAAGAACCCACAAGTGGAGAAATTAGCTTACTGGCTTGTGCGAAATATGAGGAATCCTCCAATAAATGGTATTGTGATAGTGTTATTTTCAACACTTTAAAATCAAATGAAGAAGTAAGAACGCAAACATTTAATGATTTTGAAGTTAACGTATTTTATAATAAATTTACCGTTGTTTACTCTCGATTCATCGGACTTCGAACTATTGGTAAAAATACCAAAATACCATTAACCGTTGGCTATAAATTTTCTTTTGATTTACGATATGCTAAAAGTGATATATTTGAAACAGACTCTTCCTATTTTAGATATCAAGTTGCTGACTAATTATTTAAATGATTGTTTTATTAATTGGAAAAAAAATTAATTATAAACAAGACCTAAGATCAGCACCTTAATTCATTTTTCAGCCTAATTTTTTTATTTTTAACTAAGAAAGTTAGTAATGATATTTTTAAGCAACAAAGTACCTACTAAGTATATTTATAAGTTATTGACTTTTAATTAACATTAGTTTATTATAAACCAAATGCATTATAAAAAAATATAAATGGAGAAAAAAAATGAATATTAAAAATATCAAACTGGATAATATTAAGTCAAAATTTACACCCAAAGTCATTGCTTTAACAGTATTGGTTGCGGCTGGTTTATTATATGCCGCCACAGCATCTTCTATTACCCTATCTTCTCTTAGTAAAGAAATTCCTATTAATGGCAATATTGCCGAAAAATGTTCTGTAGTCTCTCAATTAGAACCAAATATGGTCAGACTTATACTAAAAGGCTATTCTTCCAATGATATTATTGAGGAACTTACTAATTATATTTCAGAGGATGAGCTTGTTAATGATGATTTACATATTTACCATTATAAGAATGCAGCAAGCCTTATTACCAAAGTTAAAGGTCTTGAAAAAGAATTTAACTCTGAAAAATCTAAATTAAGCTCAGAAAAAATTAATGAGAAAATTTCTAAGCGTGAAGAAAGAAGTATGAAAAAATGCATTTCTGACTTTAAATAATAATTTTAAGATATTAAATTAGATTAAATTTGTTCTTGCTATAATGTAGCCAAAGGATATTTTACTAAAATCAAAAATAGCAAAAGGTGTGTTTAGTTATAATGACAAATTAGCAGAAATACTTTTTTATATATAAATAAGTACGGTTTTATATTACTGGTGTGACATTATTAACCAAGAGTATTATTAAGGGGAATGAAATGGAAGAAAAAGATAGTGATAAAGTTACAAATGGACAATTAGTTTTAACTATAGGTATGGCAGGGATAATGCCACTCCTTATGATTGGGCTTTTAGGTCAAAGTATTATAGCTCTTACACAAGGCGCAACTCTTACTGTATTATCTTTATTGGCGTTTTTTTTAGGCTCAGGGGGACTCGCTTTTAGTTTTTCAGAAAAAAAACACGGATTTAATATAGGAGTGGCACTAATTACTGTATCTGCTGCATTATCATTTTTGTTTGAATTTATCGCGGTTATTCCAGAAGGGGTATTTACGATACACTTAATAATGACAAGCACTTTCTTTGCCTTATTTCTTGCTGTTCTTGATTTTACTCTTAGATATGATTCGAAAGGAAATGTTACTCCACGTATTAAGGATAAATAAATATGTCAGAGATATTCTTAATTACCATTATTGGCTACTTAGCATGGATTATATATCAAGATCGAGTAAAGGTTTTTAAGGTGCGCACTTTGGCAGACAACTTAAGTTTGCCAGAAAAACACTATCTAAAAGCAGTTAATATTTTTCCTAATGGTACAAGTAGGGCAAAATTCAGAAGCTTTGCTCGTGCAACATTGGCAGAGAGGAATAAATAATTATGGCTACTCGTTTACCTTATGATAATTCTTCACCCCAACCTCATGATAATTCTCAATCACCACTATATGAAACGTATCAAAAACGAAAAATTTCTTGCACCATTACCTGACATGAAATATGCACCAAGAATTAAATTAATTGAGTAAGGAATAAAAAATACATGACATATAATTGGGATCACATAAATGCAAATCACTTCTTGTCATTAAAAGGCAAATTTTTATGCACACTTACATTTAGTGATGAGGGAATGCCACTTCAGAATGCCTCCACTATCCAACTTATAAGTGTCACTCTAGATCAAGTATCAAGTCGCCCTATTTTAAAAGCAAACTCTATGATAGTTGGATTTGATTTGGATGAAAATCAAAACCTTTGGGCTGTCGATCTCAATGGCAATGTTTTCTCAAATAATCAAAAACTTTCTTTTGTTGCTAATCAGATCGATAAAGATCCAATATATGATTGCGACCTAAATTGGAATTATGACAGGATTATAAAAGGCGCACCTTCTTGCCTAAAAGTATTTGAAGGCAATATATATATTGCAACATTTACAGGTGATATTTATAAAATTAATAAAAATGGAACTTTTACTGTTTCAAAAGGAAAGATACATCCTTTTCGCTTTAAGAAACTAAATAGCCTATATCTCAATACTAGGACTGCCTTACTTAGATTAGAAAAAGATGGCACTTGGTCACACTTAAATCATATTAGTGACAATATTGAATCACTGATGATTTCTGATGTTGCTGAATGGGAAGGCGTTAGTTATGCATTTGGAAGGGACGGAAAAATTTTTACCATTGATGGAGATGTTTTAAATTTCAAAATGCAAAGCCATACACCTATCTTCGAGGTCGCTAAAACCCCCAAAGGTCTAGTTTTCGTTACAGGCACAGAAGGAATTAAATTATTTAACGGAACGGAAGTTAGCGACTTTCAAGTAGGTGATTTTGTTGGAGTAACAACAATCAAAGAAGATACTGTTTTTATTCCCGCATCCACAACGCGATCTTGGGTTGTCTGCTACGAACACAAAAGTGAAGAATGGTCGAGATGGAATATATAGCAAAACATACTTATATGCTTTGTGCAGTTAAAATTAATTTTATCGGAACGACAGCAAGAACACTCTTTTTTTCATCTTCGAGATCAGCAGTTGGACGTTTATTTCATAACCATTCAGCAGCGCCAAACTCTTTTGCAACCAATCTAACCTGACGTTTATTTAAGCCATTTAATACCAATAAGTCACAAGCACCTTCACCATGCAATGTGTATACCATTAAGTATAATTATGAATTCCATTTTCAAAAACATTAAGTTCAGTTTTATTGACAATACGATTTGCTTGCTCTATTTTTAGATTATGCGCTTTCTTTGTATTATTTCGTTTTGCCCAAAATATAGATAACAAACCAAGTTCACTCCTAAATTTTAAAACGGATGTTTTGCAGTCATTGACGATTTCAATTTCTCCCCCTAATTCTTTTTGTAACATTAATCCAATCACGATAGATTTAGATTCGTGAACTGAAAAATCTGGATCAAATGTTGATAAAGAAACAATTGACACTAACTTTTGTTCTTTATATACAGCTTTAGCCACAATAACTGATACATTATTTGGCTTTTTATCATAAATTTCATCTATAATATTTTTATACTCTATAGAATTAACATCATAATCAGACAAAGAAAAACCTAACTCTAATGCTATATCTTCTACATCCAAACTTTTCCTTTTAATTGTTTTTCACTAGTATATCCTGTATTATTTCTTATTGTTATTGCTCTACCTTTATTGTCTATAAATATTATTGAGAAATCATTATCATTTTCATATCTTTACTAAAAACATTAAATGAGATAAAAAATAGAATGACAAAATTTAGTGTTTTAATCATAATTTACACTCCCTTTTGGTTTTAAATGTGTTACATATCCTGTATTATTTTCTATTTCAAAAATATACCCATTAAATAAATTAAGTTTAAATTCAGAACTTGTTCGATTCATATACTCAATTATTTCATCGGAAGTCATACTATAATTCATTATTGCTGAATTGTTTTTTTCTTCTATAATAATACTTTGTCCATTACACTTAATAATAATTAAGCCATTTGAATCCTTTTTTACACACTGTTTTAAATTAAAATTATTTCCACTATTTGACAAGGGAAACTGAAAAGAAACATTTTTAAACTTTGATAAATAAAGCAATTCTTTAATATTAATATGAATAGGTTTATAAGATAATAAATCTTCTAATTCTGGACGAAAATAAATTGATTTTTCTTTTTTAAATGAAACATCTTTTTCATTTATTTCTTTGTATATTTTGAATACTTTATTACCATCTTCATCATCATACAAATATGTTATATCTTTTAAATTATCCATATTAATTTCTGTTTTATCTTTTTCGATAATATCAAGCTCTTCCAATGTATAACGACCTAAATATTGTTTACCATATTTCATTATGATTTGCATTTTCTCTCGATCTTTTTTATCTTCTTCTATTTCTTCTTGCGTTAATGGTTTTATTTCTGGTCTTTTTACAACTCTCATATTATGTTCTGTGGATTGTAATTTTTGAATTGATTGTTGCGTTATTTCTTTGAGTTCTATTTTATCTTCTTTCAGAAAATAAGTTGTTGCACAAACCACTCCAATAATTATAATTGATAGTGAAATTATTTTTTTATTCATTTTTCACATCCTTTTTAATTAAATTCAAGCTAATATTTAAAAATAACATAATATTTCAAAAAATAACCACGACTCAACCCTTCTAGATTAAATATTCTTTATACAATACAATTTTTTTATTTAATTTTTTTTCACTATAAAGGAAAATTATTTATTTATTAACATTTTCTTTAGATTACATTAAGATTTAAAAAACTTGTATAAAAAAAAGAGGCCAATCGGCCTCCTTTTTATATTCTAAAATTTTTATACTTTGTGAAATTCCATAGGCATTCTACGTTTAAATTCAGTCATATCAAAGCGATTAATTAATAATTTTTCACCTTCAATGCCAATATCTTTACCTTCAAGAAAATCATCAATTTCATCATAGGTAATACCAAGAGAATCTTCATCCGCTAATTGTGGTTTCTCATCTTCGAGATCAGCAGTTGGACGTTTATTCCATAACCATTCAGCAGCACCAAACTCTTTTGCAACCAATCTAACCTGACGTTTATTTAAACCATTTAGCACTAATAAGTCACAAGCGCCATCACCATGCAATGTGTAAAAACCCGTGATATTCTCGGCATTATGGTCTGTCCCAAGAACCAAACCATTATGTAGTCCAGCTACTGCATATTGCGAAATCATACGCATGCGAGCCTTAACATTCCCCTTTGCAAAATCGTCAGAACAAACCTGATCTTCTTTCTTTAATCCAGAATCGTATAATCCAGAAAGGACTGCATTAAAGACTCCATCAACTCCACTACCTATATTTACATCTACAACTTCATCTGCGTTTATTAATTTAATTGCTTCTTGTGCATCATTTTCGTCTTTTTGCGTTTTGTAAGGTAGTCGCATTGCGATAAATTTAGAATCATAACCTTCTTCACGCAACTCACGAATTGCCATTTGAGCTAATGAGCCAGCGGCAGTAGAGTCAACACCTCCACTAATACCTAATACAATTGATTTACGACCAGTACTTTTTAAAAATGTTTTTAAGTAATCAACTCGTTCACGAATTGCAGACTTAACATTAAAGTGTTCAGTAGGTATAACGCCAAGAGTTTCTAAAATTTTGTTTCTAATATTTTTCTCATTTTTTGTTAGCATAATTTAACTCCTTATTAAGTTGAATTAATCAACTAATTGATTTAGTATTAATATAACCTATATTTTTAATTTTGTCAATTACATTAGCAAAAAAATATTATTTACTTACCATAACACTATAATAGTAATTCTCTAATTAAAAAAGCCTCATCCTAGGCTGAAGCTACTTTAATAATCTTGTCATATTAAATCAAACTACCCTTTAACTAACTCTGACATTAATTCGTCATAGGCACAACTCAACTCAATCTTTGTTATAGTCTCATAATCTCCTTCTTTTAAATATTTATTATTTAAAATTGCAGATACCTTTTCTTTTGCAGACTTACACTCTTTCAGTAACTCAGTCAGCTCAACAACTTTTTTAGGAGACAACAATGTTACTCCCTCAACTACTACAAAATCCCCATTATCGCCACTTACTTTAACTTTTAGACTGCCTTTTTCTATTATTTCAAAATCTTTCTTTACAACGTCAGAAATATAAGGCTTAATATATGCGTCTTTTTCAGTATGGCCTTCACTTGTATACCCCACTTTAGCACAAGAATTTTCTAAGCTCTCATTACGCTCCCTTTTCCATATCATAGATATAGCTTCTCGATTCCGAACAGAACTCCTATCTGCTGACTCCTCTGCCATTAATTCTTCTATAACATCACAAAAAGGAACAGATAACTCAACATAGTCATTTCTTCTTCTGCGATCTCTTAACTCCTTAAGCGTACCATCATAACCAGTCAATGAATATTCTCGATAATATTCAAGCAACAACCCTTTCTCCACTACTGATAAATAGCCTTTAGTTCCTGAATACGAACCACAACCAGATAGTAATATCAATAAAAACAGCGACATAAATCCAACCTTTACATTTTTATACATATAGAATATTCCCCTTTAAGTTATTCGCCCATTAATTTAACATTATGTAAGTTAAAAGTCAATTAAATTCTCATCAAAAATAAAAAAAAGCCCATTGATTTATCTATGGGGGAGGAATTTTTCGGCTAATATAAAAAAAATCAACCTTCGTATTAACAACATTTCCTACTATTGACTTTATCTTAAATTTATATTAAAATCTCTACAATTATTATTATGGGGTTTATATGATTATTATTTTAGATTACTTTTTATATAACATTGACAATGCAAGCTCTAAAAAGTTTTCTGCTGAACTTGATATCAAAACTGGACTATTAAAAGTTCAAAGTGAATATTTTTCAGAAGAGGGAAAACCCGAACTTGTTATTAATTTTTTTGATGAAGAATTGACTATTTATCTTGAAAAATATATTTTTGAAGAAGAAGAAAATAAAATATATTACACAACATTTTTAAGCAAAGAAGATCTTAATGATGTGCTAGATAAGTATGATAAATATGCTTTCTTATTTACGAAGATATAATATTAATTACATTTAATATAATTAATATTATTAATCTTTTTAAAATTGGTCGTTGCAGAAGGAATCGAACCTTCGATCTTTCGAATATGAGTCGAATGCTTTAACCTACTAAGCTATGCAACGATACTAAAACTGGTTGCGGGGACAGGACTCGAACCTGCGACCTTTAGGTTATGAGCCTAATGAGCTGCCAACTGCTCCACCCCGCTATAAATTTGGTGCTGATAGAAGGACTCGAACCCTCAACCCTCGCATTACAAGTGCGCTGCTCTACCAATTGGAGCTATATCAGCAATGTCTCTTAAAAATATGGTTGTTACAGAAGGAATCGAACCTTCGATCTTTCGATTATCAGTCGAATGCTTTAACCTACTAAGCTATGTAACAATACTAAAACTGGTTGCGGAGACAGGACTTGAACCTGCGACCTTTAGGTTATGAGCCTAATGAGCTGCCAACTGCTCCACCCCGCTATAAATTTGGTGCTGATAGAAGGACTCGAACCCTCAACCCTCGCATTACAAGTGCGCTGCTCTACCAATTGGAGCTATATCAGCAATGTCTCTTAAAAATATGGTTGTTACAGAAGGAATCGAACCTTCGATCTTTCGATTATCAGTCGAATGCTTTAACCTACTAAGCTATGTAACAATACTAAAACTGGTTGCGGAGACAGGACTTGAACCTGCGACCTTTAGGTTATGAGCCTAACGAACTACCAACTGCTCCACCCCGCTATAAATTTGGTGCTGATAGAAGGACTCGAACCCTCAACCCTCGCATTACAAGTGCGCTGCTCTACCAATTGGAGCTATATCAGCAATGTCTCTTAAAAAATATGGTCGTTACAGAAGGACTTGAACCTCCGATCTTTCGATTATCAGTCGAACGCTTTACCAACTAAGCTATGTAACGATAAAATACAAAAAAATCCTTAAAGTGTTAACCTTAAAGATTTCATAGGAAATATTTGGTTAACTTTTAGCAAGTCAACCATTCAGTTGCTTACCTTGTTACATTGTCATAATAATAATCGTACTCATTGTTAATGTTTTCATTTTTATTTCCTTTAATATTGTATTAAGTTATTTATTTAACCATTTTGACATGTTTTTTTTATTTGTCAAGCATTTTTATATATTTTTATTAAATAAATCAAAGTCTTATATTTTTCCTTCAACTTTCATTTCCTGCAAGTAGACTTCTTAATCTCGTTTACTTCATATTATAAATTATGCCATCATATTTTTACCTTGTCAATCTTTTTTTTAATTTTTTTCAATTAAATCAAGTGCTTAAATTAAAATTTGTACTACCCCCTCATTATCAAAAATGCATAAAAAAACCCCTTGTAGGTGTTAACCTTCAAGGGGTTATTCTTGAGGTCAACAAAAATGCCGACCTCTCAAATAAGAAGTCAGCTAATTAATCATAATCGTTGTCGTAGTAGCAAAGTTAATGTATTCCAAGTGAAATCCTCTTTTATTGTATTGTTTAATTTTAAATTATATAATACTTTACATTATAAGTCAACATTTTTAAAATCTTTTATTTTAATTGACTTTTAAAAAAAATAACTATAATATAAATGAATTAATATATCATAGGAGAACAGCATGTTTAGTAATATTGGCAATATCAGTAAGAAATTAAAAATTGCAAAAGATTTAATTGTTAATGCAAATAAAATCATCCCACTATTAAAGGAAAAGGCAGATGAGCTTTTTAAATATGAACAGGAGCTTATTCTTAATGATGGTTTAGTTAAAATGACATTAAATGGAAAACTAGAGTGCATTGATTTAAAAATTAATCCAGAACTATTAAGGGATAATCCAGAAGCCGCAATCCTTTTGATTAAATCAGCTATTTCAACTTCAAATCAAAACATGTTAGAACACATTATTGAGGAATGCAAAAAAACAGGAAAAGGAATTGATCCAGATCTTATGAATGATATATCTAGCGAAATTGATGATGAAATGAAAAAGCATACAACATAATTAATACAAAAGGTTAGTAATTAATATTACTGACCTTTTACCTACCTGACTTATTATACCAGTAGTCATTATACGGTAAATGATCGTTTGTTTCACAATAGTAAACCCAATCCTCCCAAGTTATCACTTTTAATTTATTAATTGTTGTATTTTTTTGCCCTTGAATAAACACTCCAATGAGCTTCTTATTAAGTTCAGTCCTTTTATCTATTTTGTTTACGCCATTCTTGAAAATTAAATCTCCATTAAATTTTTCCACAACATAAACATATTTATACTCAACCCCTCTAACAATCTTGCTCTTAGCCATTGGATTAGCACCTAGCACAACAGCAACCTTCTTCCATTCAACATCATGATTTGAAGTCCCTCTAATAGCAAAATCTATTGCGTGAGCCAACTCATGTAATAATGTATCCCTCACTTCTTCCTCTTTCATATCCTTGCAAATTCGTTCACTTATTTCTATTTTCTTTTTCGCTCCAGAATAGCATACGCCAAAAGAAAATTGATTTTGATTTACCCCAAAATCATAATCTTTTAAATAATTTTCATACTGAGGATATTTTATTAATGTATGTGCAACTGATTCTTTCCACCAAGTCACATAATCTTTTCTTGTATTAGCCATCCAACTTTTCCTATTTTTTATTTAATCTTTTAATCTTTTAATAGATTATGTTATTTTTCTTTCTTGTCAATATATTCGCTAATTTTACATTTTTAATGAAAATAAATATTGACTTCTCTCAATAAAATAGGTATTATTAAGTTCTTGGCAAGACAATAAAAAAACATTAATCTTATATAGGAGTTCCACAATGTCTACACGTAACGCACCAGCAATCAAACAAATGTCTTCTGTAAAACTACGCGAAGAAGCCAAACGTAACACTAAATATTCTTGGAGAGCAGTAGCTGAACTTACTCGAAGAGGTCACTCAGTCTAATTAGCATAGTTTTTTTTAAAATAAAAACAGAAATTATATTTCTGTTTTTTTTTGCTTTAAAAAAATAATTTTTACCGATTATCAATATTCTTTATTGACTATTCTATATTTTAATATATTTTTTAATATATTAACATATAGGAATTATTATGTATCAAGGACGAGAACTTAAGAACTTTTACCACATTAATGACAGTAAATATATACTTCATTTCGAGGATGACTCTACTGAAGTTATGACTTTTAATTCTTTTTCCATTAATATTGGCAACATGCAGTATCCAATCTCAGGTCTTATTAATGATTATAAATACCTATATAGTTATGACTTAGATTCGTCCACAATAAAATCAGCGCTAAATTTCAATAATTTATCTAAAAATAAAATGATTAGCAATCCAAGATTGAATGAGTCAGGTTTTGTCTCATACATAAAATACTTCCCTTTTAATATTATTGAGAAGGATTTTATAGGTATTACTTTTGATATTAATTTTATGAAAAATGAATTCAAAGTACTTATGATTATTACTAAAAACAAAATAAAATTCATTCCTATTATATTTAATTCAACAAAAGATGGTATTGAAAGAATAGAAAATTCGAAAACCTATCAACATATAAAGTATTATATGTCTCACAATCTTGATTTCAGTACCACCCATAATCAAAAATTCACTTCCATGTTAAGAAATAGTAAAATTTTAGATCGAAATTCATACATTATGTACAACATTACCTAATATCATTTATTTTAATAAATATATTAATTTTAAAAAAATCATTAAAATATAGGTAAATCACACATTGATTTGAAAAATATTTTTACATATTTGTTAAAATTTTTATTATATATAACAGTTAATTAGTTTTTTTTGTTCAAAAAATATACCATTATTTAATATATTTTAGTATCAAAGAGTTGACAAGTAATTAATATACTATAATATCTAAATTATAAGAAGATTACCTAATGTAGTTAGAAAGTAATTTTCAATAAATTTAAAAAATATTATTCATTAATTCAAGGAGAGACATATGAAAAAATTTAAATTAGCGGCAATTATATTGGCGACAATGGTTTCAGGTTCAGCAATGGCAGCTACACAAGGTGCATTAGTTCATGGTGATAATACTTCAATTAGTTCTGAAGGTTCATTAGATGTTTTACTTAATGTAGGTTATGTAATTCAAGTTAACAAATTAGATGATATCAATTTAGGCAGCTTCCGTTCTGGCTTAGATGCTGACTTAATCGGTCAAGATTCTTTTTGTGTATTCACTAACGCTCAAAGCTTCAGTATAGCATTTACTGGTGGTAACACTGCTGGTTTCGAACTTGCTGAAACTACAAATTCTGCATTAAGAATTGGTTATGGTGTTGAAGTTGCAACTATTGACACAAGTGATACTCGTTCTGCTTACCAAAATGTTGTGCATAACGTTCCATTGGTCAATGTTAATGAAACTCGTAATCGTAGAAATTGTGAAATGACTACTGCTGCTGGCGTAGAATTCCTACCTAACTTAGAGCTTAAAGTTACTGTTGATGACTTGGTTATGATGGACGCTGTTCCTGGTAGTTACAAAGACACTATTACTGTTATAGCTAGTCCTGAGTAATTATTCTATTCTATTCTATTTAATTGAAAAGGCCGCTTTTGCGGTCTTTTTTTTTTCTTTTAAATTAACATAAAAATAACAAATAGCCTAAAATTTAAACAAACACTCTTGACTTATCTTTTTTAAAACCTATATTATTATATATAGAAAAATTTATTATAATATAATTTTTTTATAAGGAATAAATAAAAAGGAGATCCTTATGAATAAAAAAATAATTTTAACAACTATAATACTTGGTGCTTTCACACCAACATTATACGCAGCAACACAAGGAGCATTAGTTCACGGAGATACAACAACAATTGAGTCTACTGGCGATCTAGATGTTCAACTTCAAGTGCCTTACTCTATTCAAGTTAATGATTTGAATGATATTGATTTAGGCAACTTCTTAAATGGAATAGGAAATGATAAAAACAAAGGTGATCGTTTTTGCGTATTCACTAATGCACAAAGCTTTAGTATTGTTTTTCACAGTGCCAATCCTGATGGAACTACACCTCGACTAACAAGTATTAGCAATCCTGCATTAACCATTCCCTATGAAATTTTATTAGGAAAAATTGATATGACAAAGACAAGATATTCTCTTGATTCAATATCAAGTGGTCAAGTAATTAACAATATTTCAGAAACTAGAAATAGAGTAAATTGCCAAATGAATGGTGCTTTAGGAATAGGTTTTTATCCTAATCTCGTTATTAGAGCAAAAGTATCTCAATCTGCAATGGCAGATGCTATACCAGATTCATATAAAGATACACTTACTGTAATGGCAAGTCCTGAGTAAATTTATATTTATATTTATAATTTTTATAAAAAAAACCTTCTTATAGAAGGTTTTTTTTATAAAAAAATGTAAATTATTTTATTTAAAAAAAATCAATAATTTCAATAAAATAATATTAAAATATATAAAAAATCCATTATATAAAGGATAAAATCTATATTATAGTATTGACTTAATAAAAATACATTATAATATAAAAATATCGAGATTAACATTATTATAATATCGAAACCATTATACTTACAGGGAGTTTTACAAATGAAAAAAATCACAACATTGGCAATCATATTAAGCACACTTCTAACAAGCTCTATTTTTGCTGCGCAAGATGGTGCATTGGTTCACGGAGACAACACATCAATTAGATCAGAAGGTAATCTTAATGTCAACTTAAAGGTATTATATGCTATTCAAGTCAACAAGCTTGACGACATCAATTTAGGAAATTTCAGATCAGGATTGGACACAGACTTAACAGGCAGTGATGATTTTTGCGTTTTTACCAATGCAGAAGCTTATGCAATAGGCTATTTTGGTGGTAATGGCACTGGTCGTGGAGATAGTTTTGTTATGGCTAATACAGCAAACTCAGCATTAAAAATACCTTATGAAATAAAAATGAAAACAATTGATAGATCAAATAATAGAACATTTTTAACCAACGTAGAAAATAGCAAGTGGATTCAACATGTAAGAGAAGTTCGAAATAGAAGAAATTGTGAAATGGGTAGTTTAGGATATAAGCCTAACGTTGAGATTGAAGTTAAGGTTAAAGAAACAACTATGTTAGATGCCGTCCCAGGAAACTATAAAGATACTGTCACCATTATAGCTTGTCCAGAATAACAATAATATTAATTACAAAAAAAGCATCCATTAAGATGCTTTTTTCGATTTATTCAAAAACACTTTTTGTTGTTTTTGACCAAGATTCAAGATAATACTGATACATCCTTTGACTACCAAGATAATTAACTTCAACATCATCTATATTTTTATAATAATTTTTACCAAACTCAAAAGCACTTAGCACCTTACCTCTTGTCAAAAATTCATCTTCAATAGGAAACACATCAAGCTTTGTTAATCTATCACGAGCAGAAGGATAAATTTTAGTACCTATAGTCCACCCCCACTGTCCTCCAAAACTCGGCACAATATGCTGATATTGATCTACAATAAACCCTGCTTCTTTCAATGTTTTTCCTATACTAATAAATACATTTTTTGCTAAATAAGGCGAGGTAGATTGAATTGAAACAACACCACTCTCAGCCAATATATTATTTAACATTTCATAGAAATAATTTGTATAAAGCTTATTAAGATCTGGATGACTTGGATCAGGAAGGTCAACAATGATAGCACCATATTTTTTACCTTTCCTCATTAATTCCCTTACATTTAAATATGCATCACCAAATACCACTTCTACTCTCTCGTCATTAAATGAATTTTCATTAAGCAATATTAATTCTTCATTAACTTGAACTCCACTCTCATTATAAACTGGATTTTTAAATAAGTTTACCAGTTCTGGATCTAAATCCAATAATGTTACATGCTTTGGGTTAGTCCTCAGCACATCTCTTAATGCTAATCCATCACCCCCGCCAATAATTAATATATCCTTCGCCAAACCAGAAGCGGCAATGGCTGGATAAGTTAGAAATGAATGATAAATACCTTCATCTTCTTCTGCAAACTGTGTTTTACCATTAATAAAAAATGTCATTGAAGTTTCACCAGTATAAACATTGACGCCTTTTGTAATAGATAAGTTTTGCATAGGCGTATTATATGAGTAAACAAGATTATCTTTAAACATACTCTGCTTTAACATTGTTTCCCAGTTGGATAGACCACTACATGCTCCCCAAATAAATAATGTCGTCAATACTTGCACAGTAACAACCAATTTTACTTTTTTAATTTGTTTATGAAAAAAACAAATAAATATAAAACCAACAAATACATTTGTGCTTGCTACTATTGACATAGCGGTATAAATCTGAACCTTCATTAATATAAATATATATATGAATGCTCCTATTCCTGCACCTAAATAATCAACACCATAAATTACACCAATATTATTGTCTAGTTTTTTATTTTTATATAACTCTTCTCTAATTGAAGCAATTAATGGAATTTCCATCCCAATTAGCACACCTAAAATAAAGGCCATAATGTAAGAACTTGAATTAAGAATACGCTCAAATGTATTGATCACCCCACCTTTCATAACATATTCAATAGGTAGATGGAATATATCTGAAATAATTATCGGCAAATTATTAGATAAAACATGAGTTCCAGAAGTTACTATAAATGCCAATACTGCCAATACACCGATTAATGACTCTAAGACTGAAAATGCTAAGAATTTATTTTCAAAAAAACGAGCCAAAAATGATCCGATCCCCATACCAATAATCATTAATGTTAATACAGTGTAAATTACTGCTTCAAGACTACCTATAACCCTTCCTGAGTAACTGGCAAGTAAATATTGATAAACAAGCCCACAACCTGCAATAAATAGCACAACAAAGGTTAGTTTTGCATCTTCTTTTAGATTTAATAAGCTTTTTTCTGATTTCTTAAATATACTCATACTTCCCCAAATCTTCAAATTATTTAACTTATTATAATAAAAAAATATTACAAAAGCAAACATTATTTTAGATAATAAAAAGACCTAAAATATAGGTCTTTTTGTTTTTTTTAGTTATTATTTAATTATTTTAATAAGCCATATAGCATTATTGCGACACCAATAACAATAAATCCTTCCACTTTTGCTAATCCAGTATTATTTTGTTCATTAATTTCATCCCTAAAATCAACACTCATAAATAAAATCTTCCTCATTAAGGTTGATATAAGTAAAATTAATAGAGATAGCATTATTGCATAAAACAAAATCATTGTTGACTGCCACAAGCCATCTTCCTCTAAGAATTCAACATGCATTGAAGCAATTAATGGTGTTGAGGCTATTGCAAGTCGATAACAAGTATTTCTAATGGCAACTGCGACATTCCCATTTTTTATAGCATCATAGAGTGTATGATTGTCATTGGATTTATATATTTTAAAACGAATAAAGCTTAATAGTGACAATAATACTTGTGACACAATCCAACCATAGAATACCAAAGATATTGTTGTTAAATTATAACCTTGAACCCACGTCATATAAGCAAAAATCATCATAGCAGTAGCCAGTGTATTACCTGAATCCATAATTGCTACTGCCATATTTTCTTTTTTTAATTCTTCACTAACTGATAAATTTCGCATAACCATTTTATCATTAATAAAACGACTTACCATAAGCATTATCATGCCAGAGACACCATATTGCAACATAACTAATATTTCAGACATATATTCTACGTCTACATCCCCACCACTTGTAGCCCCTGACATAACAATAAAATAAGCTAAAAATGTACTTGCAAGCACAGTTCCAAATGCTGGATTATCTTTTACTGATAATTCCCCATTTACATCAATCCCAATGACCCAACCGATCTTCGCCTTAAATAGCAATAATAAAGCAGATACCATTAACGCATTAATACCAATAAGACCCCACTGCCATTCTGAACTCAGTATGTTACCCATTAACTCTTGAAAAAATTGCATTATATTAACCATTATTACTCCTTATTTTCCACTGCGGCTTGATTTACTGGTACTTACTGACTTTACATTAGGACTTCTCATACTCGATTTATACTTACTAGATCGATCAGAAGATTTCGCACTTGAATTAGAACTTGATTTAGTATTTGTCTTGTCTGCACTCTCCCTACTATTACTTGAGAAATTAGATCTAAATTTACTTCTAGTATCTGTCGATAGCTTTTTGTTAACTTTATTGATCGCAGCATTATCTTTAAATGAAGACTTATACTTGCCCGTAGCTCTTTGAGCAGTTTTTTGATATTTCGCCTTTTCAGAAGGCTTTGCATAATCCTTTACATACTTATCATTATAATAAGACCAATTTCGATTGTTGTTCCAAGAGTCATAACGTTTACGACTACTTGATTTGTAGTCACCAGATCCTCTATATGAATCATAACGATCATAGCCTCTATTATATCCTCCATGAGATCTATCTTCTAAGAAGTCTAAAAATTTATAGGCAACATAGAATTTCCAAAACATATCTCCACTAGAGTTCTGTTCCCATTGACCATATTGTGGATTTCCAACTAATTGACTGCCTACTGCTGCTGTTGAGCTTAAATCTTCTTTTGCAATAACAACTGGGTCTATTGTCGGTGATAATGAGGCAATAATATTGATGTAGTCTACAAATTTTTCATCAAATCTTTTTGGAACAATTACAGCAGTCAACCTATCCACTTCATTACTAATAAATCTTAATTCATTTAGGTTTTCACCTGTAAATGTATTATTTTTTACTTTCTTTAAAATATCCTTTGCTAAAAGATCATTATATTCTTTTTTATAACCTGCAAAAATAACACCATTTTCAGAAGAGTCTAATTTAAATTGTTCAACCATGTCTTTTACAGCTTTATCCTCTGGATTTTCTGCTGCAAACTTCATTAATGCCACTGAAAGAGTGGTTTTATAAATCCCTTTCGAAGCATCACTTTTAGCAATAGACTCAACTTCTTTATAGTTTCTTTCTAAATTTTGTAATTTATATGAAACTTCTGCCGCCACATTTTTTGCCTTACCTTCTTCTCCACAGCCTTGCAGCATTAACATTGATAATATAAATAGTGGTGCCAATATTCTCTTAAACATTTACTTACTCCCATTTTTCTTTTAATTTCAGCATTTATTAACGACATAATACATTATTTTGTATTTATTTGTCAATTATTTTCTTTTCTAATAACTATTGTGTCTGATTACATGTTAGCATTGAGAGCTTATAACTATAATTAAAGCAATTATTACGTTGCCTTTCCATTCTCAATCTTTTATTTACTGAATTAATTAATTTATTATTCACTAATGTTGAATTGTACTTCAATGATCCCTTTCGATAATCTTCAATATACTGCTTTGTCTCATCATTACTTATTAAGTTTCCCGCCATATAATCATCATGATAATAAGACCAATTCCTATTATTTCTCCAAACGTCATAGCGCTTATTGTGTGCCTCACTGTCTTTTGTTTTTAGCTTATAATCGTCATAACTTCCCGTATAATCCCCTATTTCTTTGTCATTAATAAAATCCAAAAACATATACTCTTTCTTATAATGCCAAAAAATATCACCGTCAAAATTCTCTTTCCACTCTCCATATTTTTCATTTCCAACTAGTTGACTCCCAACTACTGCATTATTATTTACCTCTCCTTCCAAGTGTGTTGAGGGCTTAGTTACATAAGGGTATTGTGTTGCAATCATATTCGCATAATCTATTAACTTTTTACTAAAAAATGACTTATCCAAGGCCATAGACAACTCTATTAACTTCTGATTCACTAATTTTAGCTCATCTTTATTGCTTGCTGTAATTTCATTATTTCTTATTTTTTCTATAATTTCTCTCGCCATTAACTCATCGTACTGTCTTTTTAAATCCAAAAATAATATCCCATTCTCTGAAATATCCAATGTAAATCTTATTACCATATCGATAACAACCTTATCTTCTGGGTTTTCCTTTAAAATATTATTTAATATCTTTAATAATTTTCCTCTTCCTTTTTTGGGGCTATCATCTTTTACATAAGTGTTTAATTCTGAATATTTTTTATTAACCTCATTCAAATACTTGTTTGCTGCATATCCCAAAAATATAGCCTCACGATCTTCCTTACTTCCATTGCAACCAAACATGAGTAAAATCGCCAAAACCATTATACTTGACAACGTTTTTCTAAACATTTAGATTACTCCTTTAATTTACATTAATTTGGAAAGATTATAACTCAATTAAGTAATTTGTCAATAAATGCAATTATTTTAAAATACCTTTGTTTTTTTACTTGATTTAATACTTACAACGTAATATAATGTCCATATTGATTCAAAAATTGCAATCAACTTAAAATCATATAATGGTTTTAAAATAGTAAATACTATTTAATTTTATCTTTATTAACAATATTTTCCTAATTAAATAAAATATTTTAATAAAAATATGTTATAATAAAATTAAATAAAAGAATATTAAAATAAGGATACACATGGAACAATATAAAGATGTCGTAGTGCTTAAAACCAATAAGCCTAATTCAAGAAAAGTTATTGAAACCTTTATGCGAGAGTTTGGTTATAAAGATTATGAGCAAGAATCACAAGTTAACAAAACAAGAACAGCAGCCGTATGCTTTATTCCTGAAGATATTGAAGATGAAGTGTTAAATTTCTCTCGTGAAGAAGAATATAAAAATGATAAATTCACTGTACAATATTTTAAAGTTGATAATAAGCAAGAAGAGCATTTAGTCAGAACTATTGAAATTTTAAATGGTGTTATATCAAATGAAAATATTGATAATGTTCAATCATTTGTAGCTCAAAAACATAACGACTCGGCTAAAATTGTTCAACCCACTGTTGAAGAACAGCAGATTGCTGCTGAACCTAAATCAGCAGCGCGTACTCGATATAATCAGCATAACAATGGCTACATTCAAGATCAAAATATATCTCCCGTCACCAAAAAGACAGAAAGCACAAGTAGAGAACGCTTTTCAAAAAAACATACAGAATCACAAAGCAAAAGTCAACCAATTGTTAAGCAGCATAAGTTCAGTCCTAAAAAAAATAAACATCCACAACCTCAAAAGCCTAAGCAAGCAACAATTGTAGATCCTATTGAGCAGCAACGTATCAATAATTTAAAAGCTAATAGAAACAATCCTAATCATCCAGATTATGATCCTTCCGCAGCAAAGAAAAAAAAACCTAAGTTGTAACTTCTTTTATATTAAAAAATACTTATAATTAACATTATAAGTATTTTTCTTATCGTAACTACAGCAAGAACACTCCGTCCATAGCTGCGCAACTGTTTGGGTGGAGATGAATTTATACTATATCCTTAGATGCATTAGCGATAATTGAGAAAAGATAAATAAAAAGCAATATAAAAAAATTTCTAAACATATTAATAAACTCCGTAAATATAACCTTTATTATTTTTAACTTTAATTATTTCTGCAATACCTCTATAGCTAAAAACCCCCTCTACTTTTTGGCTATTTTTTTTGATAGATAAAGCTAAATACCCTTTTGCACCATTATCACAAAATAAGTGTATTGAATAAAAACTTTCTTCTATTTTACAATTGCTGTAAGACATAAAATCCTCTTGATTAGCTCTAAGCATTTTAAATTCTTTAACCTTGCCTGATTTAAATCCTTCAACCATTAAGTCAAAATCTAGTTCTATAGGATATGAATGTGTTATTTCAAGATCATTCTTAGCTTGAGGGGTTTCAGAGATGTTCCATCCAACAGTATCTTCGTCAATAATACTGTAAGGAATAATTTCTTTTTTATCTTCATCAGTATATTCGAAAGTATGATTAGCTAATTCAGATTCTCTTTTTTCTTTTGGAAATCTTCAATGTATTTTCTTTTGCGTTCTTCCATAAAAGAAGCAATTTCTTTATCTTTCTTTTCTTTGTCTATCTGCTTTTGAGTATCTTTTTCTAATACTGATGGATTGGATGATTCAGTAGTGGGTTTATTTTGTTCAATATGTACAGTATCGTTGGATACTAAATTAGAATTATCTTTTTCATTAATATAATAATTGTAAAGTAAAATAGAGGATGCTCCAGCTATTAAACCTATTAATGAAAGTGTCAAAGTTTTTCTATACAAAATAATCTCCTTTTTTTAATTAGTGTTGTATTTTATTATTTTTGATTACCTTTTATAAGATCTATTACATTTTGATTATAACTTACTCTGTGATGTTTTTTTAATTTCTTTTTATTGTTTTTTAATGCAACAAGATTAATTTTATCCCCGAATCTATTTACGCCATACTCATTTACACCTTGATTATTAAATCCGTTCCTATCATAACCTTTCTGATTGAATCCTAATCTATCATATCCTTCTTGATTATATCCTGCCTCGTCATATCCTTCTACGTTATAACCATACTTATCAAATCCTAATACATTATAACCATAAAAATCATACCCTCTTGGGTCATATATTGTTTGTGTTTTTTCATGCTTAAACATTGAATCCTTTGAAAATCCTTCTTTATCGTATAATTCCTCCTTATATACTGTTTTTTTTACTATTTCATTAAATTTCAAATCATTTTCTTCTGAATGAACTTTATTAATTAAGGCTGCAAGAATAAGTACTGGAACTACCAGTATTAGTTTTAAATTTTTCAAAATTACCACCTTTCTACTTAACAATATTTATTTTTATTTATATAAATTAGCATCTATTATGAGAGTTTCAAGCAAAAAATAAAACTAAGTGTCTATATATTTTTTATTTAATTTATGATGATATTCTCATTTTTTCTTCTTTCCTATTGCTTTTTATGATTTTTATTGCTATGATTGCGTCAATATCAAAAATCATTTGAGGCTTTAATGAGAACATTTACTGCAAGACAACCAATTTTCGATTCAAAACAACAAATTAAAGGCTATGAATTACTGTATAGAGAAGATGAAAATAATAGGTTTCCGACTCATGTATCTTCTCAGGTTGCCACTTCAAAACTTATAATCAACTCTTTTTTTGACACAGATATTGATACATTTACAAACGGCAAATTAACTTTTATTAATTTTTCAATTGAGACGCTAAAAGAGGAGTTCATGGAGCTTGTTCCTAGCCGAAATGTAATTATTGAGATTCTTGAAACAGTCAAACCAGATGATGAAACCTTTTTTATTATGAAATCTATGTTTCACAAGGGCTATCGTTTTGCACTAGATGATTTCAATTACAGTAAATCTTGGGATCGGTTTCTTCCATTCATTCATATTATTAAGTTTGATATTATTACTCATCCAATTAATACTTTACATAACACTATTAATGTAATATCAAAAATTAAACCTAAAATAATTTTTCTTGCAGAAAAAGTTGAAACACAAGAGGAATTTATTGAGGCTAAAAAAATTGGTTGTAAATTATTTCAAGGTTTTTTCTTTTCAAAGCCAGAAATGATCGTTAATTACGCAATCCCCCCTACACAAATTATGCTAATGCAGCTTTATCGTGAAATTGTAAAGCTTGAAATTGATTTTTCAAAAATTTGCTCATGCATTGAAAAAGATGTATCGATTGCATTTAAACTATTAAGATATGTAAATAATTCAGGACTTTTTAAAGCAAAGAAAAATATTACTAGTATTAAAGATGCCGTTATTTATGTTGGCGAACGTTTAATGAAAAAGTTTGTATTTCTTATTATTACTGCTGAACTTAGTGTTAATAAGCCAGTAGCGCTTATGCGAACAGCAATACAAAGAGCAAAGTTTTGTGAACTTATTGCTCTAAATAGCTGGATGCGTGACAAATCTGACGTTGGTTTTCTCATTGGATTATTCTCTGTTCTTGATGCTATTTTAGATCGAGATATGGGATTAATTATGGAAGAACTACCTTTGGAGCAAGATATTAAAAATGCTCTTGTCAATAAAATTGGTATTTATTCTTGCTTTATTAAAATTGCTGAAAGTTATGATCGAGCTAATTGGGATATTGTTAGTGTAATTGTTGAACAAATGGGTTTGTCAGAACAAAAAACTTCACAGTTATATCTTGAATCAATTGCTTGGGCTGATAATGAATCTATTATACTTAACAAAAACGAAGTTGAAATGCAAGTTATTTAATTTTTTTATTGACAAAAATATATTAAATAGATTATACTTATCGACAATATCTTACATCAAAGGTATTATTTATACGAGACCTTATCCCTATGCTGAGTTTTAATAATAGAAGTATTTTTGATTTATCACCTGAAGAGTTATCATTACAAGTTTTTAATTTATCCAATTTTTATAAAAATTCCAATATATGTAACACTTATGTGGAATTAACTTTATGCATTGCTGAGCTATTGGAATTTGGTAAAAGCGATTTCTCTTTATCAATAATATCACTCAGTCGATTTATAAAGAGTACAATTTTTAGTCATTATGAAAAAAATATCGTTATACATGCTTATTACACCCACCTTATTGAAGCTCAAAATAAAATGCAAAACACCCCGAATTCAAATTCTATTACTGAATATTACAAAGGAATTATTGAATTTCTTCAATCTGAAACCATTATACTTAATTACAAACAGGTTTATGAAACAAACAATAAAAAAGCAATTAAAAAATGCATTTGTGAAATTAATGACAAAATAAAGCACCTTGAAGAACTCAATAAAAATAGTCGTGAAAATGATATAAAAAAAATACTAAACATATCATTAAAAGAACTGTATTTTTATCAAACTGTTAAAGATTATATCTAATACTGGAAAATCTCTTTTATTTACAATTTCATAAAGCTATTTATAAATCAAATTTAGTAATTATAAAATTATGATCGTTGACTTTTAATTTTTAACACCTTATACTAAATATTTATACAGCTTTTTATTTTCACCAAAAATCAAAAAAAAACTCCTTGCCTAAACTCTTGGAGTTACAGCACATTACAGATTTATACTCAACTATTATTAAAAAAATATGGAAAAAATATGAAAAAGATTTGCTTTCAAAAATCAATAGCACAACTATATGTTGATATCAGTGATATAAAAAGTAAAATAAAAGAACAGTTTTATATTGAGAATTTCAGTAAAAACACAGATTACTTCCTTGAAAATTTACCTCATTCAGAAAAAAAATTCTTTTCAAATGAAATTAAAGAATTCCAAAAAAATATCTCAAATAAGACTCAAAAACTACTTATTGATTATAAAAAACAAGATATTGATAAAATTCTTGAAGATTATGCTTATAAATACTTTGAACTAACTGCTGAGTATGTTTCTTTAAATCCTAATTTTTATGATGCTATAATTAATATTACCCCCGTATGGAAGGAGGATTTCAACAGATTATTAATTTATATTGAAAATCTTAAAATTAATCATCCTAGGACAAAGATAACTAATAAAGAACGATATACTGATATAGGGAATAGTACTACTTTTGGTAAGTTTGAAATAGCTACTGATATGCATACTGCCTTTTTAATTAGCAATGAAATTAATGGTAATTATACAGCTCAAATTCAAGTTATTTTTCTTGCTATTAATCCTGCATTTTTACCTGTTTTTTCTGAAAATGGATTTAACCACGCCAATAATATTGGAGGCAACAGAGTAAATAACTATCTTGATATATATATTATTGCTAGCATTACAAAAGGAGCACTATCGATTAACGATACACCTATTAATATTATGAAGATTTTCCTAAATGATGTTTTTGCAAATAAGCTTCATTACCATTACATTGATAACTTAAATGGCAATCAAGTTACATTGACTGATGTTTCAAGGTCTTTTTTATTAAAAAAATAAAATATTTGACTTTTACAATAGTTTTTACTATAATACATAAAAATAACTTAAGAGTAAAAAAATGCCAGAATCACTAAATAACACTTCTAAAATTTATACAAAAATTAGAAATAATGCTTCTGAACTTATTAAGCATCTTAGTTATATTAAAGATCAGGTTTATACATTTGAAGAGTCAAATTTAGATTACGACACTCAAATAAAAAAAAGCATCTTGGGGTATGAAGCATTAATTGAACTTACTTCAAATGAAAAAGAGTTTTTTGAATTCACCAATAAAGACAAAGAAATTAATCATTTAGTTAAGCAAATTTTTGTACTTCTAACTGATATTGTAAATGTTAACAACATTCAAGATCCAGTTTACAATATAGAACGAAAAACAATTATAGAATTAACTAAAAAATCCTCTTTATGTATCCAAAATTTACTTACCTATTTTATAGTAATAAAAGATGAAGATAATATTAATCGCATTGAATCCCTTAATATCTCACACAGTCTCATACTTGAAAATGGTTCAGATTTAGAATTATTTGAATTTGAATTTGTTTACAATACGAGGTCTTTCGTTCTTTACCTTATTGATGTTTTAGCATTATTTTGTTTATTAAAAAATAGCAATATTGATATAGACTTACTTATGGATATCTTTGATATTTTTAGTCAACTTCCTTCTGAAGCAACACTAAAATCATTATTTTTAGTATAATAAATAAAATATATTATTAAAAATACTGTTTCTTATTAAAAAGATAACAATAGTAAGCGACTTAGAATCTAAAATAATATACAAACAACTTGAAATTATCTTTAGATATGGTATAATAACAATTAAATAGAGTTTACATAACTCAGTTATATAATTATAGGAGATCTAAATGATTAATACCAACATCAAATCTGGTAGTTTAATTGAAAATAAAGTTTTATCACAAACATATCAGTTACTTTCCATAACAATTGCTTTTGCTGGAATTATGGCTTTTGCCTCTATGCACGTTAGTTTTGTTTTGAACCCAATTGTTATGCTTATCTCATATTTTGGTTTACTTTTCCTTATCAATAAAAATCAAAATAATAGTTCTGGAATATTCTTCACCTTTGCTCTTACTGGATTATTGGGTTTCACTTTAGGCCCCCTACTTAATTATACAATATCAATGGGAAATAGCAGTGCGATAGGCACCTCAATGCTAGGCACAGGAGCTATTTTGTTTTTGGCTGCTCAAATAGGTAAAAATAAAGAAAAAGACTTCTCTTCATTAGGCGTATTTGCTTCAATTGGACTACTCATTGCATTTGTAGTGAGTTTAGTTAACTTTTTTGTATTTCAGGCTTCACTTTTATCTATTGGGATTTCTGTTGTTTTCTTGTTTTTATCAAGCGCTATTATTGTTTGGCAAATTAACAATATAGTTCGAGGTGGCGAAACCAATTATGTTTTAGCTACTGTAACTTTGTTTGTCTCGATTTTTAATATTTTTTCAAGCCTACTTCATATTTTGGGCTTCTTTGGCAATGATGACTAACTTTTTTTAGCATTATCTTTTAGGTGAAAGACTTTTGTCCTTCACCTTTTACTTGATCTTATTTTGATTCAAGTTAACGATTTATAAAATTTCAACCCAATTTACAACAAAATAATGAATAAGGAATAGTATGCAACGACAAATTGATAGCTTCAATATATTGAGCAAAAATGTAATATTAGAAAGCTCTCATTACTATTATAGTCGATTGCTTAAAAAAAATAATGGCTCTTATTATAGCAAATACATTAACCAACTAACTATAGGAGCAGAGCAATATAGTTCCTCCCTTTTTTAAAGGATAGAACATTTTTGTTCAAAAAAAACAATGAATTCTCATGCCGATAATAGTTTTTTGCAATCTCAACGACTTTTAGAAGAAGCCAAAAGAAATGTCATATTTCTTTTAGATGCAACTAAAAAAATTGATATTGAATATAAAGAAGATATTGAAAGTTTTATTTCTAAATTAGAGATAGAAGGATTTACTACATCCAATATTGCTGAAATTAGAAAAATGTCATTGATTTTGGACAATAAAATTAATACTCGTACATTTTCAATACGTGAATCTAAAAACAAAATGAAAAATGTATTAAAAATTATATCTAAAAAAGAAATATCTCAGACTCAATCCAACTTAATTAAAGAACTTTCTGAAAAAATTGATAAAGGTGCCTCTGAAGAGGATTTTTATGGTAAAGTTGCTCAAGTTTTCTCTGAGTTCTCAAAAGATATTGAATATTATCGCAAAAGTAGTAAGCAGATTGTTGGAGAAGAGCATAATCATTTTAAAGATGGAACACAAGACATTCTTGCTGCTGATATTGGACGTGCTGCCAAGACAATATCTCGTGATGTAATGAGGATGGCTATCCAACTTAAAGAAAATTATCCAGAAGATAGTCTTATTGCCAATATGCACAAAGAAACAACTGATATTTTTAATAGTAAAAATACTCAATTCTTCGCAATTACAGATATGCTATCAAGATTATCAACAAGAGCCACACAATTACAAAAACAAGAAAAGTTGAAATCACAAGAATATCTTAATAATATTAATGGTAAACTACATAGTGTTTTTAAAACATTGCAAACTTCTAATGCTTCATTTAGTGAAAGTGAAGATCTTACCAATGACTTTAACAGTAAGATAAAAACAGATCTTAATAATTTTAAGAACTCCACAAAAGACATTAATAATATGAAGCAATTACAATCTATTGTTAGCGAAAATATTAACTCACTAGAGAGTCAAATTGAAGAATATACTAGTAAACAGAAAAATATACAACGTAAACAAAAACGACAAATTGACAACCTTGAACAAGATGTTAAACAAGCTATGGATCAACAACAAAAGCTTGAGAAATCTCTTAATGCAGAAAAAGAAGCAGGTGGAATTGATGAATTAACAAAAGTTCCAAATAGAAAAAGTTATTTTGAGTATATTAATAAGGCACATGAAATTTGGGTTAAGCAGCAAACACCCCTCAGCATGATCCTTATAGATATTGATAAGTTCAAAAATATTAATGACACATTTGGACATAATATAGGCGATGCAGCCCTTAAAAATGTTGCTACATTAATTAATAATATTGTTGGTGAAAAATTCTTTTTTGGTCGAATTGGTGGGGAAGAATTTATTATGATTTGTCCACTTCTTAATAAATCTAAGGCATCTTTATTGGCTGAAAGATTAAGAGAAAAGTTAGCAGGAACTAAATTTAGAGTTGGCAGCAAATTAAGTGCAAAAGACATTAAGATCACTTGTTCATTTGGCGTTGCAGAATTTGGTGACTCCCTTAATGAACCTTTAATTGAAATTGTTGAGGTTTTTGAAGCCGCTGATAAAGCATTGTATCAAGCTAAGTCAGAGGGAAGAAACTCCGTATGTGTTGTTGCTGGAGGTCGTATTATTAATAGGACTAAACAAATATGCAATAAGTAACATTGATTTAAAAACGGATATTTTTCCAAGAAATAATAAATAAAAAAACCAACTTAGATAATAAGTTGGTTTTTTATTTATATTTTTACTGCTTAATTAATTTTGAATTTTTTATCACATCTTTTCTTAAGTCTTCTTCAAAATCTTTATCAATATCTTTTTGAACTTCCAATAATTCTCTTTTTAAATCTTCTTCAATACTATCACTATTTTCTACTTGAATTACCTTACCACTATAAACTTCTTTTTTTGTATTTTCGCTTGCATTAACATTTAATGTTGTCGTTAATAGCAAAGCCAATATAATTAATGACTTTTTCATTTTATTTTCCATTATTCTTAATTGTTAACTAAATATTGTCTTTATTTTCCACTTTTCTTATTGATATTTCATTGATTTTCTTTACTAAATCACTCTCAAATGACTTATTATTATCTTCCAACATAACATCCACTGCCTTTGAAACATTATACTCTACTTTTTCTTTAAGTGTATACTCATCAGCAACAATATTGGCTGACATAAATATACCGACTAGTATTACTGCTATTGTTATCTTCATTCACTCTTCCTTTATTATTTAAATTTGTTTATATTTAATACTATTATAACTCTTGCATTGTTTTTTACAAATGAAATAAAATACTCATTTGAATTAGTTTTTCTAATATATGAGATACTTATTTACTCTTTATTTACTATATCGCTTGACATTATAATATCAATATATGATAATAACATATATTATTTTTTAGGAGTAACACAATGCTATTAAAGTCCATCAAAGCCACATTAGAAAAATATAATGTCAAAAAGTTATTAGTCGGTTTTAGTGGTGGTGTTGATTCAACAGTATTGCTTTCTTTATTAAGTCAGATCCCAGAGATCACCGTTCGTGCAGTATATGTTAATCATGGCGTCAGTGAACATGCTGTTGAGTGGGAGCTTTTTTGTAAAGACTTCTGTTTTAACCACAATATTGAATTCCATTCAAAAACAGTTGATTGTACGACTAAATCTCGTGAAAGCTTTGAGGATATTGCAAGAAAAATGCGATATAATACTTATAAAGAACTTTTACAAGATAATGAGTTTCTTTGTTTAGGGCAACACTCTGATGATCAAGTGGAAACTGTTTTGTTACAACTTTTTCGAGGAACAGGTCTTGCTGGTCTATCTGGTATGCCGCTTTGTGATTCATTTGAAAATGGCTTTATTTTACGACCATTTCTTGATACTTCTTTATTAACAATTAATAAAGAAGAAATTGAGGCATATTCAAGAGAACATAATATTAAGCATATTGTTGATGAAAGTAATGATTCAAATGACTATAGACGTAATTTTTTACGAAATAAAATTATCCCTCAAATCAAATCTGAATTTGGAAATATTAACAAATCCATTACAAGAACAGCAAAGCATTGTGCAGAGACTATTGACTATATTAATACTCGCGTTATTGATATTAAAACTAATGCGTTTAAAATTTCAACGATTGAATATCTATCTACTTTTGAACAAAAATCAACCATTCAAAAATGGATTAAAAATCAAAAAAAATTAGCACTATCAACTAACAATCTTAGTAAACTTGTCGAATTTGTTGGAAACTACAAATCAGACTCAAATTTCAAGATTGAACTTAAAGATTATTTTATTTCACATTATAATCATAAAATTTATTTAATTGACAAAAAAGAGCAAAAAAAACATGAATTATTTCAATCTAAAGAAGGTAAAATCCCTTTAATTAAAGATGCAGTCATTGTTTATCGCAAGGATATTAATCAAGAGGTGTTCTTTGAGAAAAAACCATTTAAACTCAAAACCTTCTTAAATAGACTTAAGATCCCACTGTGGGAAAGAGAGCATATCCCAATTTATATGCTAAATAATGTTATTATTGCTATTGGGCAAGAAAAAGTATCTAAGGATTTCTTAAAGAAAAGTCAATCTCTTTATTCTTTTAAATAATTTCGACTTATTACATTGTGAAATATTCAGTGTGATGATATAATTATAAAAAAGACTATAAGGATAATTTTATGGGCAACAATAAAGATAAAATAACTAAAAAAACAATAGAGAAAGATAGTGTTAATGATAAACCTTATGATTTCTTTGATATAGCATCTGGTCTTCGAAAAAAACAAGAAGATTATGATAATAATGTTAAAGGTGGAGTTAATGTAAATGGACATCTAAAGGGGTTAAGAAATTTATTTAAATAATGATTGACTAATAATGCATAACAATGTATTATTGTAAAACAATTTATTATAGGATATTATATGTCAATTAGAATAACAATCAACTTTGATAGAAAATATCAATCACTTATCAAGTCTATTATTAAGAATATTAAAAATAAATCAAATTTAAAATTGCATTCTATTTTTATACTCAAAGAAGACTCTGCACTTATTTTTGATTTTTATGGGGATTTTAATAGAAAAACATATTACACTCTTTGCTTGCTTGCAAAAATGTTAACATTTAAATATAGTGAAAAAAAATATAATCCATTATTAAAAAGAGATGTACCCTACTATAATGTAGAACAAGAGAATTTTTTCATTCTAACTGAACATGAATATATTACACAGTATGACATTTATTCTCAAAAATACATACATTCAGAACTTAGCGATAAAACAGTCAAAGAAACAGAGGAAAACATATCTTTATCTGAAAAAGATTTTTTTTATTCTTTCTCATTTGATTTTTCACCCAATCAAATTAACTACATTACATTCCTTAACAAGCGATATAAAAGTAAGTTCAGCTTAGTAAGTTCGTTATCTTATTTTTTTAAGTCAGCAGATTATAAAAAGAATTTAAATGCAGCAAACAATTTATTTAATGAAATTATTTAATAAAAAACTTTATATATCCTTATTAAGATCTATAATAAAGAATGATCTTTGCTCAGTAAAAGAAATTCTTGACAAGGATCTTAATCTTCATGATTTTTATTTATTCAGAATGTCATTATTAAAAAATATTTATAATAAAACATTAGCCTTTCATGAATTCTTCAATAATACTAATATTGATATTATTTTTTTAATGTTAAATAAATTTAATTTTAATATAATTGATAATGATAAATATATATATTCTGAATTATTTAGATTAACTATTTTTCACTCAAGAGTTATTCCAAAATCAAAAAAAATAGAATTCTTTAATCTCCTTATTGATAAATTTACTCAACATAATGAGATCAGTATTGATTTCCTTAAAGAGAGTATACATATAAGAGATATTACATTATTTAGATTGCTTTTAAAGAATTTTAACTGCTCAAACAAACACGTTATGCTCCACTTATTCAATTCTTGTATTGCTATTGAAGATCATCGCTTTTTTCTTCATGTATTCAATCTTGAAATTTTAGACCATATACTTATTCAACAAGAAATTTTAATGTTAAGTAATCTCATTAATAATTTTGATTTATTTTACTTCAATCATGTTATAAGACACAAAAACATTAATTTATCAACACAAGATAATAGGTTACTTCTTGAATGCTTTTTTAAAAACAATGAAATTGGATATCAAAGACTACTTCAGGATAAAGAGGTATTTAATACTGCCATTAATCTTGGTATTGAAAATATATTAAATAAGACACATTTCAGACACGATAAAAAAAATTATGAACTCAATCATTACCCCAAGTTTGTAGAGTTATTTAATACTTTTAAAAAAATAAAAAATTTCTAATTATCCATCAAAACATAATTGATAATATATTTATATTTTGGACAAAATACTGCATTAACTTCCTTAAATGTATTTCTGTAATTCTCAACTAAATCCTCATTCCTTTTCTTTTCACTTAAAACAAGTTCTGGTAGAGATTCCTTATAGTCTCTTAAATTAGTTAATACCATTTCTTTATCATTAATCATTTTATCTTCAAGTGCAGGAATAGACTGACTCAACATTACAGTGCTAATAGCCAATGATGTACTATAATCTTTTGTTGCTTTTAAATAATTGTTTTTATCTTCAATCGATTTTTTTTCATAATAAATATTTCTACATTTTTCAAGATTTTCATTTAACGATTGAATTTTAGATAAAGACAACTTCATATTATTTAAGTATTCAGTTTGGTATTTCCATAAATCACTATCTTCTTCTTTATTAGCTGCAAATGTTAAACCTGACATTATAACTGAGCATAACACTACACACTGGGTTATTTTCTTTATCACAACTTTCTCCTTATTTTATTTTTTTATAATTATAGCTTAAAAATAAAATAAATCTACACCTTAATATCATTTTATGATATAATAAATAATATCTAAACAATATTAAGGATTTATATGACTAATAAAATTGAAATTATGCTTGTTGGTGGTGCAGTAAGAGATAAGCTTTTAGGGCTACCAGTAAATGATGAAGATTACTTAGTTGTGCATGGCACACCAGAGCATTTTCTCAATTTAGGCTATGAGCAGGTAGGAAAGGACTTCCCTGTCTTTCTACATCCAGAAACAAAAGATGAATATGCATTAGCGAGAACTGAACGAAAGGTTGGTGTTGGCTATAATGGATTTGAAACATCTTATGATCCTTCTGTCACTGCCGAAGAAGATCTTTTTCGAAGAGATCTTACCATTAATGCTATTGCTCAAAAATCCAATGGTGATCTTGTTGATCCATTTGGTGGAGTCAATGATCTTAACAACAAAGTGTTAAGACATGTATCTAATCATTTTGCAGAAGATCCTGTTCGAGTTCTTCGTATTGCGCGTTTTATGTCAAGATATAGCGAACTTGGATTTACAATCCATAAAGACACTATGCAACTTATGAAAGATATGGTTAATAATGGCGAACTAAATCATTTAACCTCAGAAAGAGTTCTTCTTGAAATGGATAAAACATTCTCTGAACCTTCACCTTCAAAGTTTTTTGAAACATTACGTGAATGCGGAGCGTTAAAAGTGGTTTTTCCAGAAATCGATGCATTATTTGGTATACCACAACCTGAAAAATATCACCCAGAAATTGATACAGGCATACACACACTCATGGTGCTAGAGCAGGCTGCTAAATTATCAAATAATAATAAAGCAGTTATGTTTGCCGCACTTGTTCACGATCTTGGTAAAGCAGTGACATTTAATGAAAACCTCACTATTGTTAATAACGCAAAAGAAGCCAATAAGCCAATTATATTAAATGGTGCTAAAATAGAACCAGATAAATTATTGCAAAAACATTTTATGCATGAAGTTAAAGGAGTATCATTGGTTAATCAACTATGTGATAGATTAAAAGCACCCAATACTTATAGACAGCTTGCACTCATCTCTTGTGAATTTCATACAAAAATGCACAATGTATCTTCATTAACGCCTCCAGTGTTATTTGAACTTTATAAATCAATTCAGGCTTTTAAGTCTGAGGAAAATATTATTAATTTCGCACTTGTTTGCGAGTCTGATGCAAAAGGGCGCACAGGACTTGAAAATAATCCTTACCCACAAAAAGATTTCTTAATGCACTGTTTTCCTTTTATTAAAGACAACAATAGTAAAGAATTTATTGACGCTGGATTTAAGGGCAAAGAATTAGGTGAAAAAATTACACAACACCGCATTAATGCACTAAATGAAGCAAAAGCACTATATCCTCCAAACGTTGCGACTAAATGTCAAGATTGGATAGCATTTATAAATGATCTTAACTCAAAAAGACCTGATGAAATTATGCGTTGCATAAAATCATTATCTGTTGGAAAAAATACTAACTTACTTAATGCTGTGTTAACTCAATGTGAGGGTGATTTTGAGCAATTTAAAGAATTAGCAACCAATGTCTGCAACATTAATGCGCATGCTTTTGTTGAACAAGGATTACGTAATGTTGAAGTTGGACTTGCGATTAAACAAGAGGCACTTAGACTTATTAATAATTTTAAAACAACCTCTCTTAATGTCACAGATAAAGTAATTGTCAAAAGAAATAAACCTTAGTATTTATTTAATAAAAAACACACAATAAAATTTTAAAAAAGCAAAATAGTATTTTGCTTTTTTAAAATTATTTAATTTTTAGAAATCCTTAATATTCTTATATCCTCTAAAAAAGTCTTTTGATTTTTCTGATAATTTACTAAAGAATTTTTCCCCCAGACCATCTAAAACACACTTTTTTTCTAATAATAAATTCATCATTTCTATATTTTCTTTCATAATACACTGCCTTAATGCGAAATTTTTAGCACTTGCAAAATTATAATTATCATCTTCTAACAATAACTTAGCCATTTCAATTCTATTATATTTTATTGCATTTCTAAAATCTCCGCTATTCCTAGCATATGGATAAGCATTATATTTATCTTTCAATAATAAATAACAATCAATGGCACCTTTTGAGCAAGATTCTTTAATTAATGTAGATAATATATCATTCACTCTTTCAAGCAGCGTTACCTTTCCACTTAATTCAATTTTATCATTCAATACTTCACTCAATGTAAAATCAAGCACTTCTGCATTATTATTTAATATTATTTTTTTTAAACCATTAATTGATACTTTATTTACTTTGAATGAATCTTTATTAATACAAAATTTAATCAAATTCACATCATTGATCTCACAAGCCGCAATGAATAATTCCCAAAATATTGTAGCTACTTCACCAGCACCAAGATTCTTTTCTACATATTGTAAAAAAAACTCCAACATTTCCTGATCACCATTTCTACCCAATGATTTAATTACACTATTGGATCGAGCGGTAACAATGACGTTTGTTTTTTCAATTAAATATTTAACCAATACATTATTATTTAATCTTGCTGAAGTTGAAATTAATATATTATTGTCTAATCTAGGATTTACACCATTTTCAATTAAACATATAATGACTTCATTTTTTTTTGCTAACACAAGCTCTTTTAATAACTCAGCATATCCTCTATCTGTCATTTCATTTGGCTGACTTAAACACAACGCTAATGTTGTCATTAATTCCATTTCAGCAGATCTTTTTATTAATAGACAATCACAATCATTAATATCAAAACCTATTGACACCAATTTATTTAATACTTCAAGTTCTGGATTAAGTAAATAATCCTCAAACAAACTTATTTTATTACTTTCACTTAAATCAGCCTTATTAATATTGTTTTTTTCTAATAATTCTAATAAAGTCATTAACCTATCCTTCTAAATTTCTCATTTTTTATATAAAAATTAAAACTATCCATTACTTTTTGAGATTCAAATTGTTTTTTTACCCAAATTGACAATAAACTTTCAAAAGATATAATATTTTTTAAATATTCTTTTATTGACATTTCTGATTTTATTAATTCATTTATGTTAATGTCACTCAGTCTTAAATCCATCATATGCAATCGACCTTCTGCATTTTCTCTCTTTTTATCGAATTTCAACAATAACTTCATTTTTTGTTTACTATCTCCTTCATTGATCATTTTTGTGGCAATAAGGTCTTTGCTTAACAAACTATCTTCTTTCATTAATAAATCAATCATTTCTTTTGCATTGTTATTGATTGCTATCGCCAATAAAGACTTTCTTATAAATCCATCAAAATCATTATAATCCTCACCCATAAGTTTAATAAATCCAGTCGTATTATTGGAGGCCATATATTCTTTTGCTATCATTATACAGACTTCTTTACTGTAATTTGAAATCCAATATTCATAAATATTATTTAATATATTTTTATTTAACAGCTTTTTATAACTATTGCTTTTAGAATCCATTTTATTGGCTTCATTAATCAGTACCAAAAAATTAAAATCACTCATTATTACATTTCTATCCAATAATAAGTCTACTCCCTCTATAAAGCCTACATTGCAAGCGATTCTCAATAACGCACCTTGTCTGACATTTAAATTTAACTCTTCCTGCTTTATTAAAAATCTAACTTTTTCAATACTCCTAGCAGTAAATGCGTCATTAATTAATTCACCTTCCTTGCAGTTAACGTCTATGCCTTTGTCAATTAAATATTGCATTACTTTATATAAAGAATGCTTTCCTGCCAAACAAAGTAATGTCTCGTATTTCTTACCCTTTACATTCATTCCTTCTTTTTCAATTAACTCATTTAAGTACTCAATTGTATCATCTTCTCTTTTATTTCTTATATAACTTACCAATACCTCATAATAAATACTATTAATACTGTTTTTATAATTTTTGTGCGCCTTAAACATATTAACTATATTTTGCTGTTTAGCCTCACATGCCCCTCTAAATGCTTTGCCAAACCTAGAAAACACATCAATCTTTCCAGACTCTATTATTTTTTTTACTATTTCCTCATTTCCACACTCAACTGCAGACAATAACGCTTTTCCTTCGCAAGCATTATGGTTTACTCGTTTATCGCCTATCAATATATCAAACATATCAACTCTATTTAATATACAGACTTTCCTAAATAATATATCTTTGTTTTGATTCATATTTATATTTTCGCTATCTACAAGAAACTTAAATAACTTAAAATCATTTATTTTTACAGAATGCAAAGCTAATGAACTTAATATCTCTGGTGTAACTTCTTCTAATTTTAGTTCATTAGCATAAAATTCACTTCCAGCAGCCTTTAACTGTGATATTTTTCTTAATAAATTTGCATATGAATGTTCTGACATTAAAAATCCTCTATTTTCATTTTTATAAAAGTTACATATTTAACTAAATTTATTAAATTATTATCAAGCAATAAACTCATGACTTCTTCATGTGGGTTAATTATAATTACTTTTATGCCTGATTTATAAATTTTAATTATACTTTCATCAATATGACTATTGATCAGTATAAATACTTCTAAATTTGATCTTAGTATCATTGATACATTAGTTATTTCAAATTTTTGGTCTTCTATACTTATGGCACTAATATTATTTTCTTTAAGTATTTTTTTTATCTCTATATTTATTAATTTACAATACTTTAAACCAACGCCCTTAAATATTAATATTTTGTCATCAAATAACTGCTTTTTCACTAACATATTAATCCTTATTTATTACTTGTTATTATATATTTATTTCTCCTATTAATCAAGCTTTTATTTTTATTGACTTTATAAGGCCAACCATATACAATATGTATATTAAAATATATTGAGAGGTATGTATGGGTGGTGAAGTTAATATTATTATTAGAAAAAAAAATGGAGAGGTAAAATCCTGCATTAAAGCAACTTATGAAATGAGTTCCTTCTTTACACATCACTTATTTTACCAACAAGATGAAACATTTATTAATGATTTCCTATCTAATCACTCTTATCCTCAGACCAATCAAGATCTTATGGCTCCATTTTATTATGGACTTGTTTTTGTGGACTTCCAATCTGGGGAGGTTATATCAAGTCAAAATTATAGTCGTCTCTCAAACATTAGTCTTGATAGAAGCTTAATGCATTATTATAAAAATGAAACATTAGACGTAATCGATCTTAAAATAAATCAAACAATCATTGGTTCTGGATACCGATCAGACCGAAGTTTGTTGTTAATTAATTTAAAATTCTTCTTTGATAATAATTTATTTAACGTAAGAGATCCTTTAATAACACTACCTAATTCAAAGGAAAATAGTTTTTCTGAATTTATTCAGTACGTAAGTTGTATAGGAGACTTATACTCTTTACCTATTCTTCATAACTTCTTTAACTTTAATAGTTTTGAGTCACAGAGCGTTAAAGAGCAAATTAAATTAAAGAAAAAGTTGGAGTTAAATGGTTTAATCTATAAACAAAAAGACCATCTAGCTTGGGATGAGCATTTATCTGAACTATTATCATAACTAATTACATCTAAATTATAATTAAAATGGAGTTGTTATGGGCGGTAATATCAATATTGTAGTCAGACATACTAATGGAGAAATTCAATCAAGCATACAAGCAGACTAACTGACTTTTCTCTCATTACTTGTTTTATTAAAAAGATTTGTCTTTTCTCTACTTTTTGTCTTCACCTTATTGACTTATTTCACAAATTAAGCTATTATAATTTCAATAGATGTAGATAAGAATACCTCTAATACAATAGCAATTTTTATTTATGAGGAATGTATGAGCAGTTATTTATCTTTTATTGTTAGAGACACCAATAACAATATTTATTGTTTTCAAAACAATTGCAACTTTCTCAATCATATTATACAAAATTTTGATTTTATTTCTAAAAAAATCAATATAATTGATTTAATTAAAGGCCAAGAACTCAGTGAACAATTTATTGCACCTTCTGAATATGGTCTTTGTTATATTAATCTTATTTCAAATAAAATTATTTTAAGTGTAGAACATAAGAGTGATTTTATAACAATAGATTTTTCTAGGTTATACTATGACGAAAAAGAATTTATTAATAATTTAAAAAAACTTTTTAATAATAATTGCTTTGAAAACTATGATGATAGAAAATTTGGAACAAAAATATCTCTACCTAAAGAATTCTCTGATTTTTTACATATTGTTTCAAATGAACCACACAGATATCTTGTTAATTTAAAAATAAAGAAAGTTAATGTAAAGTATTTTAATCTTAAAAAAATCAAAGATTGCTTTAAATTAAAAGAAGCCTTATTAAAAGATTTTGGAAGTTTTACTGCAGATGAGAATTTCGCTTGGGATGAGCATTTATCCGAACTAATTGCATCTAATTATAATTAAAATGGAGTTGTTATGGGCGGTAATGTCAATATTGTAGTTAGATATACTAATGGAGAAATTCAATCAAGCGTTAAGCATACAAGCAGACTAACTGACTTTTTTTCTCATTATTTGTTTTATCAAAAAGATTTGTCTTTCTTTCAAAACTTCTTATCTAGCAATAATGAAGTGCCTCAGCTATACCCTGTTGATTACGGCATTATATACATTGATTTAATTCAATCAAAAGTAATATCAAGTCAAAATTACAGTAATCTTAATAATATATTACTCAATGATCTACTTTTGGCATTCCCAAAAAAAATTACTATAAAAGAGCTTTCCAAACAAGTCTCATTAATGATTAATTCATATAATATTAACAAGCATAATCTAAATAATTTTCAAGAGTTAATTATTCACCTCAACTTCTTTTTTAACAACAATTTAATAAGAAAAGTTCAACATTCTTTTAATCAAAATGTTGATATACCTAACTTAAAAAAAATTAGTTTTATAAACTTTATTTTTATTTTACTTAACACAAAAAACATTTCTAGAATAATTCTTAATGATTCCATTTTTTCATTCAATTTATTTTATACAGACTTAAAAACAACTTTCAAATTAAAAAAAATATTAGCCAATAATGGATTAATTTATTCAAATGAGGATCATTTTTTTTGGGATAAATTTCTTCTAAATTCATTAAGAAATAATTACTAAATACTAGGTTGTATTTGACTTATTTTTTTTAAATAAATTGACTTATTTATCATTTAATATATAATGTCATAATAAATAAAAAGAGAGATAAAGAAAATGAATAAAAAAAACAACAATGATACTATTTTATTAATAAAAAAAGTCGATTTCGACTATGAAACACTTAAGACATTTAAGGCTGGATTAAAGTTGGAAGGATGGATGGTTAAATCTATTCGTGCCAAGAAAATTTCTTCAAGTGAAGGTGTTTTCATTAAAATAGTCAATGGTCAAGCACTAATGATGGGCATTAATATCAAAGCAATGATTGAAACAAATACATTTTCTTCTGTAAGTGAACAACCCACTATTAAGTTATTGCTTAATAAAAGTGAAATTGAATTTCTTCAAAAAAATCAAGATGAGAAAGGGTTTTCAATTGTATTAAAAAGACTTTTCTGGGAAAAGCACTTAGTTAAGGCTGATATCGCTCTTGTTAGAGGTCTAAAACTTTATGATAAACGTCAAGTATCTAAAAATAAAGACTTAAAACGTGAGGCTGACATGGCAATTAAAAAATCTAGACTCAGTTAGTCTAGATTTTTTATTAAAAATCGTTTACATTGTTAATTAAATGCCTATTTTTGTAGAATTTTTCTAAATCTGGGCTTTGAAAATATATATCTTCCTGCTCCACCAACTCAGCAATTAACATCTTTATATTTAAGTCATTATAAATTAATGACCAAGCCTTCCTATCATCTCTATTATTTATATTGAATTTAACTCTATGAGCCTCTTTTAGCCACTTTTTGTTTTGCATAAAATTAATTTGATTTAACATTGAAGAAATAATTTCAAATTTATAATCTTCTATTGCAGATGCTAAATAGTTTTTTTCATAAAAGAAAAAATCCACCTTCCCTCTTATTGTTAATAACTTCTCCAAGACATAATTAAACAAGAAATAGTCATCACTATTATATGCAAAAAACAATATATGTGTAAAAAATATATTATTGCCTTTCAAGTGAAAGTTATCGTAAAATAAATAATCAAACATCTCTTTGTTTTTATTATTTATTTTTAATTTTTTAACACTTTTTAGTACAATATTATATAATATTTCTCTTGATTCTTGACCTATACAATTAATGAAAAACAAATCTTCAATCACTTTCTTATTTTTGTATTTAATTGCTACATTAAATATAGTTGTTAGCTCATCGATACTTAATTCTTTGTTTTTTATTTTTTTATTTAAAATATTATTTAATTTATATTTTATCAAAAACTTTAATTCCTTATGTCCTCTTAAGGAATTATTAATAAATATTTTTCCAATTTTCCAATTATTATTAATTACTAACATTTTATTTATATATTTTTTTTTCATTAAAATCCTTGCATTATCTACATTATGTGGCCTTAAGAAGTCCTTTTCTTTCGTGAATAATTATTTACTAATAAATAAAGTTATCTTCTGTCAAATTTTCTTCACCATTCCATCTATATGCAACTAATTCCCCACCTTTTGCAACACTGTAATCTAAGCATGCTACTTTCTTAGTTTGCAGTCTTGGCTTTCCTCGCATCCAGTAATGTCCAAAAAATACTGGAATGTCACTATTGTATAAAATAGGCGAGTCTATTATTTCTAGATCTGGCAAATCAACATGATCGGGTATTGATAAAGCGCAATTTCTATACGTTACATTATCTTTATACTCAAACCAATTGAAACGCATAGTATTTCTGCTTACACCGTCTTTATCCAACCAGTATTGTTCATTAGGCAAAATCATTTCCACACCCTTTAAAATCCTTTCCATTGAATGATAAATATCACCTTTTTTTGCAACTTCGACCATAAATTCATCAGTTAATGTATTATTTTCACTAAGATGTTGTTTTAAAAAATCAATATCTTCTTTAATCCAAGCTGCATGAATAACATTTAAACCTTCTAATTCAAGAAATATTGGCAATGTTTTAAACCAAGATATTACATCACGATGTTTCTCACTTCCAAATGGAAATTCATCAATAAACGCTTTGTGTTGCTTTTTATTACGAGAATTATGTTGTCTCATATATTGACCTGATTCAAGTTTTATTGAGTAGCATATTGCGTTATATTCATGGTTCCCCATAACCGCTAATGCACTTTTTCCCTCAACCATAGGTCTAACTATATTGATCACCCCCTCCTCTTCTTCTCCACGGTCAATATAATCACCTACAAAAACAGCAATCCTACCCTCTGGATGGTGATAAAATGGCTTTTCTTTTGTTAATGTATATCCCATTTTAACTAATAAATCTCTTAACTTGGTTGCAAAACCATGAACATCTCCGATTAAATCATATCCTATTTTTCCCATTGATTACTACCTCTCACTTCCTTATTTTTAAAGGAATTATTTAATTTGTTTATAAGTTTTATTTAAAAAAAATAAAAAGAACACTATATGTTATTATAGTGTTCTTAAAAAAAAATGTCAATGTATATTTTTAAAACAATTCAACTATTACTTCTACATTAATGTTTCAAACCTAGTGATTTAAATGCACTCTTTAATGCCTCAGAATCCTCTTTTCCTTTTATAAAATCTCTCAAATTTACACCTAGTGGAATATCATCCCTCATAATAACTAATTTTTGCATTAATTTTATAAAATCCTTATTTTCTTTTATATAAGTCACTATATTATCTCTACCCCTCACTTTCAATCCTTCTTTATATAGTAATTCTGGATTTTCTATTATCTCATTTAATGTGAAATGTTCTAAAATTATTGGAATTGTTTTTTTACCTAGATTAGGTATCCCCATAATATTATCTACTTTATCCCCGTCCATAGTTAGGAAGTCATTTATTTTTTTAGGCTCTACACCTTTTTTATTAATACAACCTTGGATATCATAGAGCACACCTAGCCCTTTATTCTCAGAACCAGCGAACACCTTTGTTTTTTCATCTATTAGATAAAACATATCTTTATCACCTGTGCAAATATATACATTTAAATTTTTAACAGCCTTGGTTTTTGTTACTATTGTTGCAATAACATCGTCAGCCTCAACATCAGGCTGCTTAATAACATAATAACCTTTTAATTGGAGTAGCTTTTCACAACATTTCTTCATAAAATTATATTCCTTATCACTAGGAGGTCTAGTACCTTTATAATCAGGATACAATCTATGCCTAAAATTATCACCGTCTGCGTCTAATACACAGACAATATAATCAGGATTAACATTTAATTTCTTAATTTCATTATTAATTAAATTCAAGGTTGCCTTTATCATATAATTAGGTTTGCCATTAAAGTAAGATTGTGGTTTCTCTTTTTCCCCTCTTGCGACAACCATCTCAAAAGATCTATGAAAGTGAGAGCTAATATCCATTACAATTAAATTCTTTTCCTGTTTCATTTTTTTTATTCCTTTTTCTATAATTTTATTATATCATAAAAGATTATATTTGTTAAAAATATCATTTAAAATACCTTATTTTTGTTTATTTTTTTTTATATTCCTTTTCTTTATTGATTTTTTTATTATTTTTGTTATATTTTAGTTAATTACTTTAATTCGGAGATTTACTGCATATGGACATTAATTTCATTAAAAATAACATTAACCACTTATTCCAAGAGCACAGTGAATTAATAACTTACAATAAAAAAGACTTATTAAGAAAAAAAATACTATCATATTACACCAATCCAAAACATAAACAAAACCCAACCAGCGAAGATTTTATTGAGTGTCTATATATGCTAGAACAACAGCTTTTTTCTAATGATCTTACAGATAATATTAGTCAAGAAATTGCTGCTATTAGCAAAAAGCTTTTAGGGGGCAATAAGCACTCAAGTTTACACTTTGAGATGATTAAACTTCTTCTTAAAGGTGCTAAAAAAACAATTCTCACACATATGTCTTCTCAAGCTTCACATCAAACTAAAGAACAACTTAATGATTTTATTTTCAACCAAATAATTCCTTTTACTTCTATGATCTTTGAAATTAAAGAAGCGAATCTTAATGACTTTTCATTCCTAAAAGATAATTCAACCTTTGAAGATAAAAAGCATTATTTCAATACAATACTCCTTAATTTACAAGAAGACTATTGTTTTAAATATAATATTCAAGATAAAACTATCACCATTAAGGATAATTTTAAATTTACTGATCAGCATGTTCAACTAGATATAGAGATTAATGTTCCATTTAAAATAGAAACTCTTTATTTATTCCTATTTGACAATACGAAGCATACAGCACAGATAAATAATGCGATTAATCTTTACAAGTCTGACCTAGAGAATGAATTGTTTATTCATATTCATAATGAACTAGAAGATTATATTAATGTTGTTAAAAACATTAGACTTCAACAATATGAATTACCTATTAATTCTATTAATTATTCTGGCATAAATGATGATAACTTATTTAACACTATCAATCAAATTATTCAAACTCAATGTTTGCTTTTAACTGATTTGTATAACAATATTTTCTTTAAAAATAATATAAAAAAATGTTCTTATGCAGATATGTTCCCACTTGCACGTAATAAAACAAGAAAGTTTAAATTTTTCCTAGGAGAAACAGGTTCTGGCAAAACTTATAATGCTTTTCAACAACTCAAAGGTAAGGAATCAGGTCTTTTTCTTGCTCCATTACGATTATTAGCTCTTGAAGGACAAGAAACAATAGAAAAATTAGGAATTCCGTGTAATTTAATTACTGGTGAAGAACAAGATATTAAAGAAAATGCAACATTTTGTGCCTCCACAATTGAAATGCTTGATTTAAATAAAGAATACTCTATTGTTATTATTGATGAATGTCAGCTTATTTTTGATGTAGATCGTGGTTGGGCTTGGACACAAGCTATTGTTGGCGCTAATGCAAGTGAAATTGTTTTAACTGGCTCACAAGAGGCATTAAATGCTATCCAATTCCTTACACAGTATACGCAGGACGAAATTGAAATTATCCAACTAAAAAAAATGACAACACTTGAGAAATATCCTCAACAAGTTTCACGAATGAAAGATATTCCTGAAAACACAGCTATTGTTTGTTTTTCTAAAAAAAGAATCATTGAACTAAAAAACACATTTGAAAAAGAAACAAGGCAACAAGCTAGCGTTATTTTTGGTGCATTATCACCTGAAATTCGAAAGGAAGAAGCAAGACGATTTAGAGATGGCGAAACAAAAGTTGTCTTTGCCACTGATGCAATTGGCTTAGGTTTAAATCTTCCAATAAAATATGTTCTTTTTGATAAAATTGAAAAGTTTGATGGGCAAGAATGTGGAACAATAACAAGTTCTCTTGCTAAACAAATAGTCGGTAGAGCTGGTAGGTTTGGGTTTTTTAACACTGGCTATTATGGCGTTTTTAATAATGGACATATAGAAGCCCTATCTAATTTACTTAATGAAAATTATCCAAAGCATGCTAACTTATTTTACTATAAAATACCTTTCACTGTTTTTCAGGAAATTAGTAATCTTATTAATACCAAAAACTGCTTTGAGATCCTTAATAAATTTATTAATCTTTATGATCTTATTGAACCAAACTTTATTAAAATGGATTACACAGAACTACTTTACAAGGCAAGCATAATTGAAAAACATATTTCTCAAAATCTCTCAACCACTAACTTATATCAAAAATACAAACTTATTTTTTCTCCTATTGATATTGGCAATGAAGATATGAAGTCATTTTTTAATTACCTTATTAAGGAAAAAATATCAAAACTTAATGATTTTGATTTTGAAAAAGATTTAAAATCCCACATAACTTCCGTAAAAACTATGGAAGATTTAAATTTAGTTGAATATAAAATGAGTATCCTTGATGCTTACAATTGGTTGTCATTTAATTTTGGGCATATTTTTGTTATTAATAAAAATATTATAAAAAATGAAAGAAATTACCTTAATGAACTTGTTCTTTTCTTTTTAAAAGAAAAAGGTCAACTTTATAAAAAGTGCTCAACCTGTGATACCAATATTCCAGAAGGACAATATTTGTACTGCAATCCTTGTTTTACTCTTTGCAAGAAAAAAAACTCTAACAATAAAATAAGGTAACTGAACATTTGTGCAAGTTTTAATATTTACAGATTATATTAAAACTTGCATATGCTTTTTTTTATGATAATATTTTAAATATAAACAAAAAATTGAGAATAATATGAAAAATATCTTACCAAAACTCATAATCTTATCTACAATATTGATTTCAAACACTCATTTACTTAGTGATGAAGTTGGAAGTAAATATATTATAAAACTATCTGAATCAAAACAAATTAGTGTTGTTAAAAATAATGTAAGCAATGATTTCTCTTATGATTGCAATATTTTAATTACTGGCAGATTAACAACTCTTTATTGCAGTAATTCAGTATTAACTGGAGTTGCTAGTGGAAGAGCTATATCTAATGGGGTATGCAATACTGAAAAATATGTATCCTTTTTAAGTAGTGGCAGAACAGTAGAAGGATATTGCGACTAAAAATACTTGACAACCTAAAACTAACATGATACTGTATGGTCATTGAATAAAAACAAACTTAATGAGGAAATTAAAATGTTATAGATTGATAAAGAACCACTAACAGAAAGAGATATACTTTCTCTATACGCACAAAACATACCTTCTGACAAATCAGAACACCTTTATGTTTATGCTATTGCCAGATCTGACATTCATATGCCTACTGGTAAACTTTCTGCGCAAACAGGTCACGCTTACAGTGATTCATTAGCTTTTGCAGCAGAGAACCATCCACTACTTTACAAAAATTATAGAAATCACCTATTAGGTGGATCTAAAGTTACATTAAAATCAAAAAACATAAACCACTTAATTAAAGCTTACAATCAAGCTATGGCCGAAGGCATCCCTTGCGCTATTGTTGTTGATCGTGAACATATTTTGCCGCCTGATTTTAATGGTGAACCTATTATTACCGCACTTGGTATAGGGCCTTGTACGAAGGAACAAGTCAAACATATTACTAAAAAATTTCAATGTTTATAAACAAACAAAAAAAACCATAAGGAATAATACAATGTTATAGATTGATAAAATAGAACAAATTACTCTTAAATCACTAACAGAAACAATGAAGAACTGTGAACAAATGCCAAACCTATCTGTGTTTGAACATGGCGTTTCTGTTCATAATTACTTTATAGATCTTTACAATCATATTGCATTTAGTACACCACTAAAATATGATTGGAAACTGCCTGAATGGATTTTAGAACCTTCACTTTGGGACAATCTAGAAGATCTTAACGTGATTAAAAATTACCATATTTTTCATGACTGTGGAAAGCCTTATTGCTTATCTACTGATGAAGATGGTAAGCGTCACTTCCCTAATCACGCACAGTATTCAAGTCAAATTTGGCGATCTATTTCTAAGTCAGATCTTGAAGCAGATCTTATGCTTCACGATATGGATATTCACTTACTTAAAAGTGATTCAGTCAATAACTTTTGTGAGCTACCTTATGCAGCAACACTACTTATTACTGGACTTTCTGAGTTACATAGCAATGCAGCCATGTTTGGAGGTATATCTTCCACTAGTTTTAAAATAAAGTGGAAGTCCATTAATAAATTTGGTAAAAGAATTTCACAACACATTAAAGAAGGAGGTGACATAAACTAACTTCCCTAAAACGTTCTTTAAATAAATTAGATAAATATACTAACACACAAATTATGAGGCAATACTATGGAATATCAATACAAGCAACAACTAATTAACGAATTTAAATCTTCAACAAAAAACAAAGATTTTAAACCCACTTATGATGAAGAATATGGAAATAAGTGTGCTGGAAAAATGACGTTTATACATTATTTATTCTATGCAGCATTAATTAATAAAGATATGTCAAAAGTTACACACAGTGTCACTTCTGAATCTTTTATCAATATCGTAAAATATGAGCTTTATCCTTTTGTTCATGAAAACATTGGAACTATAAATAAAGGTTCTCAATACATCCTTAAACAACTACAACTCATTATGCCATCTTTAACAAAAGAAGCAGCAATTGAAATTATGACAAAATATAACAATAAATACAAATTTTTATAAACACACACATAACTAAAAGAGGTAATACTATGGAATACATACGCAAACAACAACTTATAGAAGAATTTAAAGTAGCAACAAAAGATGATTTTTTTAAACCATTCTATGATAAAACTTATGGCAATAAATATGCTGGATCATTGACTTACTTACATTATGTTTTTTATTCATTCCTAAGAGGTAAAGACGGCAGCGAAACAACGCATAACAAAAATGCTTATAAATTTTTATATAGGCAAAAACAACTCCTTTCCTTTACTAATGATTATAGTGCCGAGTTAAAAGACATTAGGCTAAAAAGCGGAATTTCACCATACGAAAAAGAATATTCAAGCTCTATAAAAACTATTTTTGCGCTACTTACAATAGTTTTTAAGTCGTTAACAATGGAAGAAGCAACCTATGTTATGAACCAATATAGTAAATAAAAATAATAATATAGATCTCAAAAACAACCATAGTTAAAAAACCTATGGTTGTTTTTATTTTTTTATTGCTATTATTGAGTTGATTTATTTTTTTTTAATTATACACTCAATTATAATATTTTAAATAAGGACAATTATCATGCTATTATACACACTAGTTATAAAGGAAGATAATGAATTTAGATTACTTGGAAGTACATTTGAAAGTGACGTTGCTATTTATCTATACTTTAAGCATATAGAAATTTATGATGACATGTATTTTATTTGGACTGAAACTGATTTTGATTTTTGTTGTGATCTTCAAGATTTCAATGATTTTGAAATTGAATTTTTTGTTCAAGAGGAAGACGGCAATATTACTAAGCTTGCCTATGAAGATCGATTAAATATTTATAAACTTAGAAGCCCCTATTATACAGAGACACAAATCTGCTCTATATCAGAAGAAGCTGAAAATGAATATTCAACAATTGTAGAACAATTTGAAGACCGAAAAATAGATCTACTTCCAGAAAAATATGAAGAACAAGATGAAGTATTTTTTGAGAATTTTTATGACTCAGAAGTATTATTTGTTGGCGTATTGACATACCCTGTAGGTGAAGAAACAAATGTTGTCCTTACAGGAGCTAGCTATAATGAGCAAGTTGCCGCCTATCTTTTACAACAAAAAATCAGTGAGTTAAAGCCTGATTGGTGCCATTACTATTTTAGACATGTTTTTGTATTTAAAAATCAAATTAATAATTATTTAAACGAAAGTAAAGAAATGTCTTTTCTTAATTACTCTACTGATAATTCTTCTACCCTAACATTAACTCCGCTTGAAAAAAATGAAGAACAAGGCGAATTTGAGTTATTTTCTTGCAAGTACATGTCATTAACAGCCGTTCCAGAAGATAAGTTTGAAATATTTATGTCAAATGAATGGTGTAAGTTTGAACGAGAATTTAACCCTTTTGGCGAAGATTTGGACACAAACAATCCTAAAGAAACATTTGATTATTATTATGACATTATTATCAATAAATATCTTATTCATAAAACTGATTGGATAGAATCACTTGAGTTCCTAAAAGAGGTTTGCTTTAAAGAAAATGTTAGCATTTCTGTTGACTCCGATTTAATGAGTAATTCTATTCAGTATAATCTTACTGAAGCACCACTATCAATTGGCTACTTAAAAGAATCACTAGGGATTGCACTTCATGAAGGAATGTACGATGAATTAGTTGTTAGCATTACTGTTAATCAAAAGACATCAATACAATCAAGCGAAGGTGTATTTCAAGAGCGTTCCGCTGCTTTTTTACTTACTTGTGAAGGTGTATATAATGTCTTGTCCGAAAATTATCTTCAATACCAACAATTAGATCCTATAACGGGAGAACACAAAGTTAAACCAAAAAATATTACCTATGTTGATTCAAGAACATTACTTAAAACATTGGGTATGAAACACACTACATTAATGGATTAATCACTCATGGATAAAATAACAAAAGAAATTATTGTTGACGGTTTTACCTATAAAATTGTAAAAACTTATGTTAAAAACATTTTATTTAAAACGGAATCATTCTATAATGATAAATTACATAGCATTAATGACTCACCCGCTATTTTTTACACTACGGGGAAGAAAATATGGGCTTTTCATGGCTTTATACATAGAGAAAATAACTTACCTGCTGTTATAGACGGTGATAATTTTTTTTACTTTACACTTAATTTTAATATACCCCAAAAAAAACAGTCACGTATTGTTGAAATAAAAAAAATCGAAAATGGGGTCACAATATATTCAAACTCCATTGGTCACAGCTATACTACTTTAAATAACTTATTACATTCAATTAATGATCAACCTGCACTTTGTATTAAAAAAACGTTAAGCTGGTATGATAAAGGTGAGATTAGTAGAGAACTTAATAAACCAGCAATCATATTCGAGGGAGAGAAAGAAGAGTTTTGGTTAGATGGAGAATATTACTCAGAAGAAGAACTAATTAAATGGAAAATTAAAAACAAATTAAGTCATTTTTAATCAATTCTTTTTTTTTATCTTTTTAATGATATAATAGTAATGTAACAAATGGAGATATTTTATGGACAACAGACTATCATTAAAAAAAACACAAGAAGTTGTAAACTCATTTAATCAATTATTAAAACAAGATTACCCAAAAAATACCCCTATTGATTCTATTTTATCAACACTTGTCAACAATAAAGACACTAAAAATATTGGCAAAAATAACTTCACCAGTGAAAGTTCTATTCAATTAACTCCTGAAGATGCTAAGTTACTATTAAATAACCCAGATGTCATACTTATGTTACAAGATTTATTGAAAAGAAACAATGTGTTGACCTTAAATAATAATCATAATGAGATTGAAGATCTTACTCAATTATTAATAAAGGAGCTAGCAATCAACAATACATACCAGTATGATTTTAAACCTAACAAACCTACTCCCGACCTATCATTTAATAACACTAATGAGAGTGAAGATCCTTTAATTTCCAATATAGAAGATAATGTGGAAGATTATGAACTTACTCTTGATATAGATAGACCACAATACAAAATGGAGACAGAAGTTCGAGTAGATGAGTCAGCAGTTGATGCATTAGTTAAAAACGCTATTGAAGAAAACAATCCAAATCTAAATCATTCTAATCAAAATGAAGACTTATTTGAAGGAAACAACAAACATCTCAATCAAGATGACATCACCAATGCTTATCATCTAATTGAAGATCTTGGCGTTGATCCACGCAACTACTTTATTTATGAAACAGAAGAAGGCGAAGCAATACTTCTTGAAAAACCGAAATATCTTCAAAAAGAAAGCAATGGTATAGAAGCGCCAATGCATCTACCTAATCATAAACCTACTCACCATAATAGAGCACCTAACATTAACTCTATTTACTCTCATCAAAAACCTTCTAAACCAAAACCAAGATAGATATTCATTATTAGCGAAGAAAAATTTAATTAAAAAAAAGACAATATTAATTGTCTTTTTTTGTTTCTAATTATGCAACACTAGACAATAAATCTCTTTATTGCTTTTTTTATTGTAAAATGAAAATTTTCTAAATTATTTAATATTTCTTCTCTTGATAATAAATGCACTGGCAACTCTTCCAGTGGTGATATCCACTTACTCTCATTTGGATACAATGTATCCTTAAAGTTATCAACTGTAAAAAAATAAATTGATTGGTGATTATACCAGTACTCATTCCTCTTTATCATTTTAAAAGGAACTGTATACTCAATATAATCAACTTGCTCATATATGTCTAAAATTGGAAAACCTATTTCTTCTACAAACTCTCGCTTTAATGCCTCTAAAGTTTTTTCGCCATCCTCTATTCCACCGCCAACAAACTTATAAAATGTATTTGTTAATTTAGGCACTGGATTAATAAATAAGTACTTCTTAATATCCTTTACGTAAACTAATGCATATGTTGCAAATCTATCACCAACCTTTTCCCCATTTGGCTTTACATAACTATTCCCTAAGCCATCGTAAAATAATTCTTCCATTAATCCTCCAATTCTTTTGCAAATTTATTATAAATATTAATTAAGTTATTTTTAATGTCTATATCATTTTCAACCTCACACACAACACCATAACCTTCTTTAATGATTGCATTATTTAAAGATATCATCTTATTATCGTGAGACATAACATTACTAATTCTATTTTCCGCAAGTTCCTTACTTATATTCCTTTTTTCTTTTAAAAGATCAAATCTTCTATCTTCATCTATTTTTAGATAAATTACATTATTGTTAACAACATTTAGCATATTGGATTCAATTAATATTGCTGAATTAATCAATATTATACCTTGTAAATCTTTAATTCTACTTCTAATCTCTAACAGCAAAGGCTTTTTAACTAAATCTTGCATAAAATCTAAATATTCTTTATCAGAAAACAAAATTTTTGCAATTTCTGACTTATCCAGAGTGCCAAATTTTTCATATATTTTTTTTCTTAATTTTAAATGATTAGGTTTTTCAGAAATATATAGTATTTCTTTCGCAATATCGTCTAATTCAAGATTATGCACCTTGACTTTTTTATCTTGGCTATACTCAACCAAAAATCTACCTGCCCATGACTTTCCACTTCCCATAAGCCCTGTAACACCGATTATTTTTTGTTTTGATATTTTTTGTTCTAATTTATCTTTAACAACAAAGGGAACATACTTCTCAGTTAAACCATGCTCTTTTTGAATACCTTTCACATTAGAAGAACTTACTTTACTTAATTCAGGCTTAGTAAACAAACACATTGTTTCAACTTCCATTTCTTGACTATCATTAACTTGATATAAGTTATACTCATACTCCATATCATTAGTGTTTCTAATTCCTCGAATCATCATACTAATATCATTGTTGTGAGCATAGTCAATCAATAATCCCTCAAAACTATCCACACTTACATTACTAAGGTGTGATAATGCAATTTTTGCCATATTCACACGCTCATCTTTTGTAAATAAGTATTTCTTTTCAGGATTATCACCTATTGATACATTAACGTGATCACACACCTTTGCTGCTCTCTCAACAATATTAATATGACCATAAGTAATAGGATCGGCAGATAAAGCATAAACGGCTTTTTTCATTTTCATAATTCCTTATTTATTTAACTTATGCTATTATATCAAACAAATACATATATAGCAATAAACTTCTTGCTTAAAATAATTATTTCATTTATAATACTTCATTATTAAATCCAAAATCAAGGAATAAAAAAATGAATATTGCTGACTTTATTTTCAATTTAGATACACCAGAGAATATTTTTAATGGTCATTATCAAACCGAACTAGCATCTATAAAATTTGAAGACTTCCAAACTTTAGTTTGCGATCTTTACAAGCACCCTTCTAATAAACACACATTATTTTTAGAAATTTATGAAGCCAGCAATAAAAAAGGTCAAGATAGCTACTCAGTTACTATTTATCAAAAAGATTTTTGGGAAAAAAATCCTTACAAGGATACACCAACTATCAAAGATAGAATGATCATCAGCATTGACTGCATTCACTTTTCCAAGCAGTCCAGTTTCAAAAAAGACATGGCTAAATTTTTAGCTGAAAATTCAGACTTTATTGCATTTACTTTTTCATAATTTATTTTTAGTAAAAACAAAAAAAACATTTGACTTTTCATTATTTTTGTTTTATTATATGACTTGTAGAGACATTTAAAGATAAGAGTTCCTTCTATTTACTTTAAACCTAAAATGATAAACACTTTTATTGCTTCCCTCTACTTTAAACAAAAACCATTTAATTTTCGGAATAAATGGTTTTTGTTTTTTTAAAAAATACTATTAATTTAATTAAAAAATAAGGTCAATATAATAATGGAAAAAACAATACTTTTAAAAAACAATATTATTGCAGTTAATAATACAAATTCTCCAAAAGAGGATAATGTTAGTTTTTTAGGTACCATTATTCAAAACTTTATTTATTATGGGTTCATTCCCAATAATGTCGTTTTAGATAAACTCTCTTTATTATCAAATAATGAACTTATTGATTTTTGGGTTCACTTTGAGCCTGAACTTCAATCTATTACAGCTTCTGATTGTAATATGGGTGATTTTGTTGTTTATCAAAACTTTCCACAAGAAGTATTAGATATGACCACTGCTGAATATTGGTTCAATCAGATCTTCATGTATTTCGGTGTCAATAAAGAATATTTTGCTGAAGATAAAAAGCAACGTCCAAAATTATCAGAAAAAACTTCTCTAAAAGTACTCGATCTTGCTAATGAGCATTCACTGCACTCAATTTTTAAAGAATTAGTTCTTTGCACTAAAAAATGGACAACAGAACAAGAATCAAGTGCGCTATTTTTAATTAATTTCTTAGAAATCAAATCAGTAACATTAGAGGATTTTTCATTTAAATCCAATGGTGTAACGGTTGCAGCGGAAGCTATCAAACAAGGGTTTCCTTGCAAAATTCTAGATGCTACCAATGTTTTAAGACTTGGACAATATATTTCTAATGAAACTTCTGAGCTTCGAAATAAAAAACTTTCTTTCAAAAACTATAATCGTCAGCAAAGACAATTTTTATTGAGTATGCTTGAAAATAGCAAAAATCTTGAAGATGATGTTGCGCTAAGACCCGCACTATGGAAAGCTTTTTTTAGATCACTTAAACCTAATGATTACAAAAAATTCTCACGTTGTATTTGTGTATATGACTTACTATATACAAACAAGCAAAGAAAAAATATTTCTTCACAAATTAATAGCATTTTAAATAAATTGTATTTTAATGTTAACCCAAAAGATTCTAAAAAAGATCTTCTAAAAACCAATGCGCCAAAATACGCTGATATTTCTATTTCAAGCACTCTTAAAGGAAGTCTTATTAGCTCTATTAAGGAACAATGTGTCTCGCACAACGGTTTTAAAAACACACCTTTCTCAGAAGATGACGTCACATTATTGACCCAATTATTTAGGCTAAGACCTAATGAGGTTATTCAGCGCTTTCATCACTTATATACTATTTTTGGTGAAAAATCTGTTGATTTCTTATCTATTGGACTTCCTTCTCAAAATGTTGGTCAGTTAGTTAAATTTAAAAAATACATTCAGACCATTAATGACAAAGAATTCCAATTAGTATTGCCTTCTGGGGAGTTTATTTTAGCAAAAGTGTTTAAAAACCAAAAGATTAAAATTAGCCAAGACGTTATTAATTGTATCGTAGATATGGCTAATGAAATTATTAAAGATCGATTAACCAAATATCTTGAAGGTGGTGTTAAACTATTTGATAGTACAAAGGATGTTAAGCTACAAGGCGCAAAACAAGAGCTAGCGACATATGGTCGTGGCACAGCATTTAATCTACCTGATAATGCTAAATTTATTAGAACTGCTAGTTTTTGGACTTCTCATGAAAATCACAGCGTTTGGTTTGATAATGGATGGAGTTTCTTTGACGAAAAATGGCACTCAAAAGGCGCATGCACTTGGACTCATACCGAATACGGTGATGCGGCTGTTTTTTCAGGTGATCCTGTTACTGGTTCGAGCAGTAATAACTCTGGCTGTCAAATGATTGATCTTTACTTGGATGAATTAGCCAATAATGGTGTTCGTTATGCGTTATGGAGCATTTTATGTTATTCAGAGATCCCTTTTAGTAAGGCAAAAAAAGTGGTTGGCTCACTTCAATTTGGTGAAAATGCAAACTTTGGTGAACTTTATGAACCAAGTAGATCTGAATTAGTCTTTCCTTTGTCTGGCGAGTCTAAAACTAAGTATCTTGCCTATATCGATGTTAAAGAAAGAAAACTGTATTATTTAGATGCAGACTTTGCTGGAAACGTAAAAGATGCTGCAATCAACAATGCATTCCTGAGTAATATTATGCCTGCTTACGCAGAGCATCTACATAATACCCCTTCCATTCATGATTTGTTTGCAGCCGTTAATACTGGTGACACTGTGATAACATATAGCGACAAAGATGAATGTATTGAAAATGGTGGAAAGGCTTATGTATTTAAAAGAGAGAATAAAGAGAATTCATTCTCAGATCTTGACATTAACGCACTATTGAATTTATAATTAAAATAGCTGCTTAATAAGTGGCTATTTTTTATTTCTTCCTTGCACTATCTCCATTAAATTGATATAATTCTTCAACATTACATTATGAGGCATTCAATATGGGAAATATTATTCAAGTTGATTTCAAAGCGCGTCAATTACAAAAAAAGGCTCAACTTAGACCTAACAAATTTTATTCTGGATGGGTTTCAGCAAGTATACCCAATAAAAAAACGTCATTTATTAAATTCAAAGTATATCAAACTAGCAAAAATTATGCAGTTCAATTTTCTATTGGTGAAGGTACCACTTATCATGACTCACCCGATTTCTGGTATACTGAATCTCCTTTGTATCGAAAGGATTTAGATGATTTATGGACATATATTTTTAATCGATTACCTCACCTTAATATTAAACCTTCAATTATTACTGAAAAATTAAGTAAATCCCCTCTTTAATTAACTAAAAAGCGCCATTAGGCGCTTTTTTTATCGGAACGACAGCAAGAACACTCCGTCCATAGCTGCGTAGCAGTTTGGGTGGAGATGAATTGCGCTTAATGCCATTGTTTTCCTCTTTTGATCTCTACCTTATTGACTTCTTTCATAAAATAGGTTATTATGAAGTCAATATTTTATTAAGGGATCTGTGTGTTTAAAAAGAAAAGTAAATCAACTTCAGTCACTCGAACCAAAGCGATATGCCTTTCTATTGGTGAGTTAACGCTCTCTAAAAAAAATACCTTACTTTCTATTCGTGAAAAATATATTACTGTAGCAAATGATATGACTTCACACTGCTTTCAATCTGATTTTCTCAACCTAACTGACTATTCACCTAGTGTGATCACAAAAAAATACACATTACCCTTTCAAACCAGTATACCCAAAGGCTTTTTAAATAAAACCTATATTGAAAAAGCAAGAAAATCCGTTGAATCCACATTGTGGGAACAATATTCACGCTCTATAAAATCCCTTTGTTTTTCAATTCATAAAAATGGTGGATAAGAATATGAGAAAAAACAAACTATTCCTTTGCCCGATATGTAATATAAAAAAAGATGCAGATAAGAATGCATCAGATACGATAGCCAGTTTTTTATTGTTGAGTTAACGTAACAATAGTGATAAATAGTTTTTCTTGGTTGCTGCTATCTTTAAACAGAACAGCATTCAAGAGAAGCCCCCACCATAGTGAATTTATTCACTTGGTGGTGGGTTATTCACTAATTATTTGATTAGCTTTAGTTCTTGATATTTTTTAAGTGACTTCTACGGCATTAAACTTGGTAGAATCCCACTCATAACATCCCGAAATTAATCCAAGCTTATCATGCCAAAAATAAACATTAACTATTTGCTTATTGCAGGTAAAATCCTCCTTAATAGAACCAATATATGTTATAGCGATATCTTTAATAATAGTACCTAGTTCTTCGCCTAATTCACTTACAACTACTTAACGTAGTTAATGCAAGTTAGAATATTATATTTAATTATTATAATAAAAAAAATAAAAATATCAATAATTAATAAAAAACTATTGAATTAAAAAAAAAATAATATAAATTATTATTATATAATAAGGGGATGCAAAAAAAAAATGGAAAATATAGATATATATTCGGAATTTTTTGGTTTAATAGCAACATTTTTTATGTTTTATAGCTTTACAAAAACGAATGATAAGACACTGATAATATTGCATACGGTGAGTAATGTTTTTTGGGGGTTACATTTTTTAGTTTTAGGTGCATTAGCGGGAGCAGTCTCAATATTGTTTTCTTTAAGTAGAACAGCTTTTGTATTTAAATGGAATTCCAAAGAAGCCAAGTTAGGATTTATGTTTGTATTAACTCTATATTGTATTTATGAGGCAAGTTCAATTGATAATATTCATAATATTTTACCAATTATTGCAGCTTTTATAGTTAGTTTGGGCATTTTATTTTTTGATAAAAACAAGCTGACATTAATTTTTATTATCTCCAACATATTATGGGTAAATTACACAATAATAGTAGGATCAATATCAGGGACAATAAGTTATTCTATAATAATTTTGATCTTGATTTATAGGTGGATTAAAATAAAAAAAGAAATTGACAACGACTAGATATTTTATTTTTTTAAGCCCATTCTTTTAGTCGTGGGTGATTAACTAATCATTATCAATATTATTATTAATAATCTTCAATAAACAATACAGATCCAAATCTGTTGCTACTGTTCCTGAAAATTTATTATGATATTTTTTGTAATTCTCAAACAAAATATTATTCTTTATAAATGGCTTAAAAAATCTTGACTTAAAACTATTACCCATTGCTTTCTCAATAAATATATCATTAATGTACTTAGATAGATCAACATCAATTAATGATTGTTGACAATCAACAGAAATTAACCAAGAATCAAAAAAGCCACTTGTAGAAAAGTCACTCTTTAAGTAAAATTTTACACGATTCATTTCAAAAACAATCAATGGCAATATTAACGTTTCTTCTGGCGGTGGGGTTCCTATTTCATAGCCTTCTAAGACAAAGATTTCATCTTCATTTATATCTAATTGTGAAGTAAACAGTTTTATAAACTCAATGTTTTCCCACCAACCTTTTGAATAGTTCTTCCTAGGCTGCTCCTGATCAACGTTAAATCTTGATATCCAATCATTTAAGTACAACATAATAACCTCTCACTAGTATTTGTTTTTAATCTTAACAACATCTATTTTGTTAGCCCAATCTTCTAAGGAGGTATATGTTTTTTTATTAGCAAAATCAAATACCCATATTTCATTTTCTTTTACTCTTCCCTCTAATTTACTCCCCATATATTCTTTTGGCAGCAAAAATTTTAACTCAAAAAAACCATCTTTATTTATTTCACTTTTATTTCTATCCAATACTGTAACGCAAGGTAACATTTCTTTACTTTCATCAAAAAAAGCAATTGTATCCTTACCTTCCTTTACTTTACTGTTATCCTGCAGTGGCTTACCAACTTTACATGTTCCACAGTATCCATCAATGCAGTGAAAGGGTATGTTCATGCCCGACTTATTCAAAATTTGGAGTAGAGATATATTGTCAATCTTCTCATTATCTGGATCTAATATTATTTTTACCGCTATTTTATCATTCATTTTTTTTCTCACTCCATTGAATTATTTTCCAAAATATTGTTTCTAAAAAAATCTTTTTTCAAACAAAATATTAACAGGTTGCTTTAGTTTATTACTTACCACTCCCTTCAAATATTCCACTTGCTCAATATTGCACTCTTCATTTATTAATACCATTATAGCATTTAATTCTCTACATAGTGCTAAATCGTCCATATTTTCAAGTATATTCTTTAATAACACAAAAGATATGTCCTGTTTATCATTGTAAATTTTCTTTACACCAAAAATCCTATCTATGTCTTTTACCTCTTTATATAATTCAAATATTTGAGTTGATTCTTCAAGCATTTTATTATACTTCTTTTCCAACCTTATATTATTAAATAAATTAAAAATAACAATAATAGAGAAACAATTTTTTCCTTCCTTTGTTTTTATCCCAAATAATAGACAAAAAATATAAATAAAAACATAAGGATAAATAACGGAATACAATCCAGTATTTAAAAAACTAAATTTGGGATTATCCATATTATTAATACTTATTGCAATAACGCCAAAAATAACCGTCAATACATATCCCAACAATAAATAAAATGTTTGCAAGTCTGGGTCTTCCCTTTCGTCTACTTTCTTCTTTGCCTCATTAATTTTATTTATTTTAATCTTAATGTATTCACTTTTTTTAAAATCTTCAGTAGTATACATTTAATTCCCCTTATTATTAGATGCCTATATATTAAGTATTGTAGCCTATATTTCTATTATTTTAAATCTTGCTTTTTTTTGAACACCTAACCCATTATGATTTTTCATTCTATTGATTAATAGTTTTTTTAATTCAATCTTATCCTTACTATACTTCCCTTCACTAATATCTTCAATAACTTCTTTAAGATCTACCTCATATTCCCTTAACACTTCTTTATTGGTATTAATTATAATCTCTTTCAACCTATTTATAATTTCCATTAAATCAATAATCTCTATTTTTCTATCCCTTACTATCTCCTGCTTAATATCTTCTCTGCAATCTAATTTTCTTTTAAAGTTAAGCATTGTTGCAATATCATAAAGTGCTGGATTTTTTTCTTCAAATAAACACATTATACTTGAGTGATCACCTAGCTCTTTTAAGTAAATGTAAATTGGAATTCTGATTTTTCTCAGCCTTTCTTCATTTAAATAGCTTCTATTTTCATTCCTTATGAATTCCAGCTTATTAATCATCCTTAGAAGATCTACTTTAAAGTTTTCTTTTTTTATGATATCATAAATTTCTCTTATTCTGTCTCTTACCAACATATTACATTCCCTAGATTATTTTTCAATCTTTCTAATCGACCTTATATTGTTAACTTCCTTTATCCTCTTCTTGAGTTTCAATATAGTCTCTTTTTCGCAAACTTTATTTAATTTTGTTAGTAATGAATCAATTCTAGTTTTATTAACACTTATTTGCTCTGCAGATTCTTCTTCAATAAGTGACTCAAGCTCAATCACTATTTCCTCGAAATTATAAAATTCTATACTTTTTCTTATCACTACTTCCTTCATAAGATCTTTATTTTCCAACAACTTATTATTAATATAACTTATTCCATGAAAATTATAGTTCATTATATTTTTTTTCTTAAAAATAGGCATAATGTCACTATACTTTTTTTGTCTCATAAATCTCAACGCCAATTCAAATAGGTGTATATTTACTGTATAAATAATTGCAAATATTAGTATTCTATCAATATTGTATTCAAGAAAAGTATAAAGTGAAAAAGTTATACAAGCGAGAATTACGGAATGCGCTACAATAAAATCCTTATATTCATTTTTTTCATCAATATATTTTTTTTCCTCACATAACTCTCTTAATACTAATTGATTATTTATATCCTCTAACATCTTATCTAATTTTTCACTCAACATTAATTGATCCTCTAAATTTATTAAACATAATTATTCCTTATTATAATTGATTTAAACTTTTTTTACAACATTTTTCATATATATATGTTATAATAATTATATTGAAAATAAATAAGGAAAGTATATGCCAGAAAGCTTTGAAACTATTGTCAATTACTCCCACCAAATCAAACAAGTTTGATTATGGAAGGAGCTTGAATAAAAATTAATAGAGATACAATCTAAAAACCCTTATTTCTTCTCATTAAAGAAATCTTATATAAAGAATTATATTAAATTTACTCTAATTGGCTGAAAGACACAGCCACTATTGATTAGATTTCCTAGAAAACCATCACCAATTACTTTTCTCATTATATTTAAAGCACCATTAACATCAGCATTGATTAATTTTCCAATACTTGATTGATATAATCCTCTTTGCTTTCTTTTCCCTTTAAATTTATACTTTTCTTTGTTAGCTTTATTAAAGATAGGTAATATATCATAAGCTAACGCATCGCTTTTAGAGGTATAACTTTCCTCTTGAAAAAAAACCTGAACACCTATTTCCATTAATTTATACTCCATAAATGAAATAAGTAATTCAAAAGGGATCATAGTGAATTTTTGATTATTCACTTTGCCAATATTAATATCTTGTTTCCAAAAGTTGTTTTTACCAATAATAACCTGTCCGATATTATGTGTTAAACAATAATTTTTAACAAATAAACTTATTTTATGAAATATGTCTTTCATCGCTAAATGTCTTTTTAACGCAATATTATTCATGAATGCATGATTGTTTTTATGTCGATAATAAGCCATTGATTTATTGTATTGTTGATTAATGGATTTAATAACTTTTCCGTTTATCAAGATGGGTCTTAAATCATCTTGATTATATATTTCTACTTGGACATTCGAAATAATATCGGGTAATGGAGATTTTAAGGAATTTAATTATGCAAATGGAGAATATTCTATATTTTATGATGAATATGAAGAGGTAAAAAGAGTGAGTTTTCCTAGAAATATAGCAACAAAAATAAATAGAGTAAAAGGTTTGAAGAATAATAATTATATATATAATGCTGCAATAATAAATGGTGAAGTTAGTCTAAAAAATAATAAAACGGAGTTAATATTAAATATTGGGGAGTAAAAATTAAAGCTTTGTAATTTAATGATAGTTTGATATTATGGAAAAAGGCAATTCAATCAAGGTTGTTAAAAGTAATTGATAAAGCAATCGGTTAGCGCTTTATCGATGAAGCCTCGTCATTCATGGCGGGGAGTTTCACCAGCAAAATTTATAAAATAAATTATTTGTGCAATCACAGTATTAAAAGGATATGGAAATGGTAAATAGTAAATTTAAAAAAGTAATATTGGTATTATCATTAGCTACAGGTTTTAATTTGTCAGCAATGGAAGTAGTTAATTGTAATAAGGAAGAGATTAATAAAGATTTTGACTATTTTTGTGTAGTAAAAAAAGGAGAAAATTACTATATAAAAGAAGCAATCAGTTTGATAGATGAAGAAAAAGAGGTAAAGAAGGGAGAATTATATAAAAATAAAGAATTAGAGAACTCATCTAATTCATTGTCATTTAGAACTAAAATAATAAATCCAGAAAAACCATCAAAACAAATATATAGAATTCAGGAAGTTAAATATATTAATGACGAAATATTTAAACATAAGATTGAAGTGGAAAATCAAAATGGCCTAATAACTGTGATTGGTGATAATAATAGTTTATATACATTAAGGGCAGGGTATATTCAAAAAAATGGGCAGTATCTAGAAGTAAGAAATAATAAATTAGGATCATTAGATAAAGAAAATATTGAAGATGTAAAAAAGGTATCCTCTAATTATGAAATATATGCTTTAAATTATAATAACGAACTTTGGAACAAAAAAGATGAATTATGGAAAAAAGTAGACATAGGTTTAGTTTATGATTTTGTATACCTAGAAGATGGAATATTGTACGCATTGACGGATAAAGGTCTTTATGAAAATAAACCAACATTTAAAAAGAAAGGAGTTGGCGAAAAAGATTTGATAATCGACAATTTTATTCTTATGGATCTTAAAATTGATGAAAGCTTATATTTGGATAAAATTAAATACAATGAATATAAAAATAACATATCTAATTTACTATTTAATAAAGATTCAGAATTAGGCACTCATTTAACTGGAATGTTAGGTAATGAATTGAGACCTTATTTTAAAAACAAATATAGTGACGAGTATGATATTGAGATAAACTCTGGCGTAATCAACGTTGTAAATTCTAAAAATAGAGGATTTGATATAGCTACACTGCATTATAGAGATACAGTTAAAGATAACCAACTTGAGTCTTATTATTATAGAGGAGTTAATATAGATGAACAATTGATTTACTCTGTTGAATCTCAAACATATCTAACTACTGTTTTAAGGGGAGTTATAGAAACAAAATATAATGGTAGTGTAGTTTTTGAAAATAAAGAAAAGGTAGTACTAAAAAACAAAAATGATAACCCTGTTAAAAATTATGAATATAGAAGTGATGTAATTAATGTAAAAAATAAAGATGGTGTTTATTTTTCATTAAGAACCAATGGAATGCTAACTATATTTGATACAATAAAGGATAAGGAGCATGAGGTTTATAATGTAAATAATGTATTTTTAGAGAATAATGATATATATATATTAATAGATAAGAATTTTGAATCAGAAATAAGAGAGATGAAGGCATTGCCAATTATTGATTATTCAAAAATAACGAGAGAGAAAAAGTTTGTATTTAAATTTACAACTTTTGAGGACTTAAGTGAAGATTTTAAAAATAAGTACTTAATGCCGCAATGATACAATATTCCATTAAAAAAGAGCCTTTTTGGTTCTTTTTTTTGAATTTAGAGTGAAGGTTTTATCCATCCAGATTTTCTGTAATTAGATTGGTTATTTTGTTTTTGTATTGGACGGAATGCTAAATAGGGAAATAGTGACGGCCATAAATAAGGTGCCATAAATAACAAACTTAGTTTTCTTTTTAAAGTTAGAAACAGTCGCCATAAAGTTTCTCCAAGTTTGAATTATTAGATTTATTTTATTAATAAGGCCGCAACAGGTGTATTTATTCTTGCTGAAAGTAGTGCAGTAATGTCGATGTTCAAAAGTGTAAAGAATGTTTTTAATAGCCCTTTCAATTCAACTCAAAATGCGTTACAATACACATTAAAATAATCTAAAGTTAGTGCAAATGACTGAACAATTTTATGATCATAAAGGAACACACGCGACAGCGGATATTATGCTAAATAAATATCCTAAAAATGCAGTAAATTTATTTAAAGAAAGTTTAAAATATAGTAACTTAAATATTATTTCAGAAAAGATCCATCAATTTACAGATGAAGCAGCAACAGGTGTTTATATACTTTCTGAAAGCAGTGCCTTAATGTCGATACACTAATTGTAAAGAATAAATATATAGAAACATAAGTATTGCCTTACTTTAAAGTTTACAAACTAATAATAGGAAGAATGATGGAAGTGAGTGTTGAAAATAAAAAATATGATTACGAAGGTTGTCACGCAACAGGTGATATTTTATTAAAGGAATACCCTAAAAATATGGTTGACTTAGTTCGTGATTGTATTAAATATTCAAACCTAACAGTTGTATCAGAACATATTAAACAGTTCACTTCTGAAGCTGCTACAGTGGTATGGATCTTGTCGGAATCGCATTTCAGTCTTCACGAATATCCCGAAAATAAATATATTACAGTTGATTGTTACACTTGTGGTGAAGAGGGTGATCCTCTTGCGGCTATTAATAATTTAATTGAAAAACTTGATAAATTAGTTGGTATAAAAAAACAAAAAGTAAAATTTTTTAAACGAGGTGAGTTTGAAGAAAAATCTGCTAATATTTTAGATTTTAATTATTTTGATGTTTCTAAAAAGCAAAAAAACGACAAACAAGAAAAGCTAAATAAAATATGTAAATCATTAACACCAGAACAAGTTTTGGAATTGCAAGACGTTTTGGATTTTGTCGTTGATTTCGTAGTAGATGACGTTTAATATTTAATTAATTCTGAATAACCACACAATAAAGGATGTGGCTTCTTATTGAAGTTAAATTCTCAGGAATCAAGTTGCTTCGGCTTCTTGTGGTTATTTTAATTACTCTTGCAATATTAAGGCATAGGAAAAGTTAGTGAAAATTTAATAAAAAAGAGCCTATCTAGGTTCTTTTTTTTAATTAACAAATAAAAACAATAACTTGTAAATAAAAATTATATAAAAAAACGTATAAAAAGTTAGTAATTCTAGGTGCTTTGTGATATAATAGATACTTAATTTACAAGAGACGGAGTGATAGAATGTCATTAATAGAACAATTTTCTTCTGAACTTTTTCAATTAGCATTATCGCTATCAATGTTGTTGTGCTTTATTGTTGTAAGTCGAAAAAATACTCAAAGAAAAAATCTTGAAAAAAAATATGAAGAAGCGTTAAATGCTATTTTGTTTTTACTTGAGACTGAAAGTAATCATTGTAAAAATAATGAAGTAGTTAGCGGAAATTCATTAAGAAACACAATGAGAAGTCATACAAAAATGGAAACAAATTTAACTTGGAATTCTAGTTTTTCAAAATCAAATTGTATAGAAGAAATTAATAAAATAAAAAATGGAAAGAATGTTAATAATGCTTTGTTTACGGAGTTGATTAAGCTTTTTGTTTTAAAGGTTAAAGGATAATAATTTTATTAATGGCAGTGTTAGCAATATCGCTGCCATTAATTTAAATTAAAATTTATATTGAATGGAAAGTACTGTGCTGTCTTTCTTGAAGTGAAGCTTAACATGTTCTGTACTAAAAACACCAATGGCACAGCCGATAGCATCATACATTAAGTCTTCTTTTGAAAAACCCCCATAATCATATTGATCGTAGAATTCCTTAGCTAGCCCAATACTAAAGCAAGTCGCAAGACTATATCTATAATCATCAAAAATAAATGAACTTCCTGCACCGATTGCTGTTGATATAACAAGGTGTTTACGTTTATCATCCTCAATGGAATAGGCGCTAAATGAAATAGATAATAGTGTAGAAAGTAAGAGAAAAAGTCTTGTATTTTTTTTAATTTCCATAATGTAAAACCTTATAAGGAAGATAGTTGATTGACAATATCGATTTTATATTATTTTACAAAAATAGCAATTTAATTAATAATTATTCAACGTCATATGAGATGCCATACCAAGACTTTAATGTAAGTGTTTGGTTATTCTCTCTCATAGCATTACACAGTGGATAGTAATTGGCATTTTTGGTAACAAAATCATACTTTCCTTCATTATCAACAAATACAGTATGTTTAATTGTACTAATAACTTCGAAATTATCAAAATTATCTTCATCAATATTATCCCAAGCTTCAATAAGTGATTCAGAAAGTTCAGGGGTTTGAGCGATGAAATAGCCATCTTTATGTTGGTATACTTCTGAGTCAACTGTATTGTGTGTTGGAGGATTATTATTAATTGAAGTGACGGATAATAATTGGCTAACATCTTTTTTCCAATATCGAGTTTCCTCACAAATTTCAGTATAAGCATTTCCGTCAGTATCAATTTCTGTGCATATAGATGTATAGTCCTCAGAGAAGTTAGCAATTTGCTTAACAGACGTATCTACACGACAACTGGTGATTGTTGAGTTGCTAGTTGAGAATCCATTGTAAATGCCACCTGAAACAGCAATGATTATTGCAGAAATAATGGCTATTTTTTGAGAAGTCAAAAGGTTTTCAAAGCTGCGCATAATATATGTGTTCTCTCTTGGTTAATATTGTATGAAATAAATCTAAAATAGTTCATTTTACAGTAAATTACTTCTTCATGTAACTTGGTTTAGTATTGCTATTTAGTTCACCATTTTTTTCAACATTTTTAAGCCAATGTTCTGAATTGATCTGAACGTGATCTTTTCTAACCCATTTTGCTAAATATTTCGTTGAGTCTTCACGCCTAAACCCCTTGACAGTGCGAACAACAAAACCTTCCATAACGTCAGTGTCAATATTTGCAGCCAATTCTTTAAGAATTTTTTCAGAATATATTCCGCGATACAATACTTTTGGTGTAGGCAAATCAAGTTTATTTGCATATTCAATAATAGAATCATAATCCAAACAAAAATCAGTCCCGTCTTCAAGATCTTGCCATACTGAAAATAAGTAAAAGTAGCCTTCTAAATAGTTGTCTGGGTAGCCTATTGTGTGTTTACCCCATAGGTTCTCACCGACTAACTTAATGTCATTGGGGATTAAAAATCGCATACAAGAATGCATAGTGGCGACCCAAGATCGAGTGAAATTATAGACGCTATCAAGCGAACGAGCATGATATCCATCAGTGTAACAAGTAGTGCATTCACCATCTAATTTTTCACTTACAACAACTTCTTCGTCTTCGAAATATTCAAGTGTTTCGATAATCTTGTCATCAGATTGAACACCTTGACTATAAGGGAGATGGTATGATCTAATGTATTTTATTTTAATTGCTGACTGTTCCATAATGACCTTATTTAAATGTAAGTATTAAACATTGATTTATATTGTGATTAAGAACATATATTCTGTTGTTTAATTCAAGTTCATTAATGAGATCTTGAATGCTATTAGAATGAAGTTCAATACAATGATCACATTTAAAGCCGCAACTTAATGTAACATCTCTCTGATTTTGGTTACTTGTCATTAATTCGAGTTTATCTGAGTTAATAGTAAATGATTGAACTCCTGCTGATAAGAAGTCTTTAAGCAATGTAATTAGAGCGCTTTTTTTTAGGGCAACATTGCTATCTATTGTAAGTTGTGACATTTGAAAGTCCTTTTAATTAATTTCTTCTGAAACAGATAAGTGAAGCTGAATGAGATTATCTAAAAATTGAACATAATTATCTTTCTTAGAGTAAGACTTGTAAGAATCTTTCATTTGGCTAATTTCAGTAGCACGAGAAACTAGTGCTGTTTTGGCCTCTAAAACTGAAGTCATTTTAGATAAGCCACTCAATACTAATGAATCAATTTCAGAAGATACGGCTAATTTTAATCGCGAAATATCAGCTTCTTCAATAGTTGGATCTTTTTTATTGCGTTTAAAACTGATTTTTTTAAGATGGCTTGAAGTAATAGATATCATATAAGCGCCTTTATTATAATGAATTTTGAATACCAATTATACTAAAAAAATAAGATTGAGTCAATAAGAATTATTGTCCAAATCCATCTTTATGTGCATGTTCTTTGATCTGCATCCAACTTTCAAGGTTTTTAAAGCGATGATCTTCGGCAAGTGGGACACCATTTGAGAAAAGAATAGGTCTGATTTTTTCAGAAATAGATTCTTCGATATGAGAGATTTTATCATCAACAAATGTATATACATTGTGTTTCTTTTTAAGTTCAGATAAATAAGGCGCTTTTGATTGTCCATAGCCAATACATAAAACATCGAGGAAAATATTTCCATATATAGAAGTTAAATTAAGTGTTCTCATTTTTTGCATTTTTTTATTTTTACTAATACAACTTAGCGCGATGAAATCAAAATGATTCGAAAGCTCTTTTATGTGAATAATATCATTTTTGTTGAATGCAGGTAAATTGTAGATAAATTCACTTTTGCTAAATTCCTTTACCAAAAACTTATTTTTTTCAGCACAATTAAGTTTAGTAATAACAGGTATTGGAATAAAATTTGTAGTACCTAAATGTTGTGTGATATGGCTTGTGTCAAATCCCTTAGATTGTAAAAACAAAGTAAATCCTAAAAGCCAATCAAGCAAAACGGAATCAACATCAGTAACGATAACAGGTTTATTATTCAAGGGAAGTCCTAATTATTTATAACTTAATGACTAATTATAGCAAGAATGTGTTTTAGAGTCAAGAAAATAAATAAAATATAATAAAAACAAGTATCATTATCATTACACTTAGTTATTGATATATATAAAAAAATTAGTTTGAAAAAAAGAAAAAAAAGGATAAGATGTAATTTTGTAAATAATAAGGCTAACTAAATGGAACACGATCACTCAGGCAGTAAAATAAATAAAAAAAAGCAATATAAAATTTATTTTGCTTTATTAATAACATTGGCATTTGCTGTAATTGAATTTATTACAGGGAATATATTTAATTCCTTAGCATTAATAGCAGACGCAGGACATATGGTGACAGATGGGATCGCCTTATTTATTGCCTCAATCGCAACTTACTTCGCATCAAAGCCAGCAAGCAATAAGTATACCTATGGCGTCAGTAAAATGGAAGTGACAGCAGCAATTTTAAATTTATTGCTTATTGCTTTTGTGGTATTCGATATTGCAAAAGAAACATATTTTCGTTTTTCAAGTGATGTAGTAATTAGAGGTGACGGGGTAATATTGGTCGCATTTATAGGATTAATGGTAAATATTGCAGTATTTGTAATGCTCCACAATGGTCATCAGTCACTAAACACTAAGGCGGCTAAAATGCACGTAATAGGTGATATGTTTGGTAGTGTTGCTGCAATATTTAGTGGAATAATGATTTACTTCTTTAATCTAACAATGTTTGATCCATTAATGTCAGCGATAATATGTGTTGTATTACTAAATATGGCATATTCACTATTAAGAGAGGTTACTGGTGTAATATTAGATGCTGTGCCAGAAGGGTTATGCATAAAAGATGTAGAAAAAGAAATATTGAAAATAAGGACAGTGATTAATATTCATGATTTGCACGTATGGAGAAGTACAGATACAGAAGTCTCATTAACTGCACACTTAGATATGGAAAGTCTTGATGATTGGAATAATGTGTTATTAGAGATAAACGCAATGCTATTAGATAAATACCAAATAGAACACATAACATTACAGCCAGAACTATATTAGCGTTAAATATTTAGATGAAAAAGCCTACAAAATAATATTTGTAGGCTTTTTTACATACATTTAATGTTTGATATTTTGATAACTACCAGTCCATTTAGGAATAGCTGCAAGTGAAATAGATTTAAATGAATTTTTCTTTTCAATAAAATCATTAATACAATTCTTTCTTGCAGAATATTCATCTTTTAGATTTAAGTCTTCAAGCGCACTTAATGATAAATATTTTTTAAATGGAGGGCAAAAAACATATAAAAATGGATCGAAACCAAAGGAATTTGTTAGGTCATGAGTCGGATTGCCAATAACACCTTTAATTTCGGAAGTTGAATAAAGAACTTCATCGCCAATAAGACAAGCAATAGATACTTTCCAAGTGGCTTTTTTATTTAAAAATAAAGGAAGTTCATTAATGCGATCTCTAATATCGACAATTTCAATGCCGTCAATAATCAAGATGGTGTCTTCAACCATTAATCCTTCACCTGCTTCAATAGCCTTATAAATAACAACTTCTTCTGGTGTGCCATTAACTTCTTTTAAGTCAAGACCTTCTTGAATGTCAATTTCTAGGCCAAAGCGCTGAAATTCTCTAAGTTTTTTTCTATTGGACGTAACAAGCTTCATTTTTTTTCCTTATATAATTTTAAGTAATTATAATAACATTTAAGTGAATGATAAGCAACTATCTTCCAAGTTATAGTAAGGTAATACTTTCCATGAATTTTGGTGAAATTGTGAATCCACCATTGTGATCAATGGCTGTAAGCCTTTCCCCTTCAAGAATAAATTAAGTAAATCACCATAGTTAGACTTAATATAAGGAATTCTAACATGTTTGGTAACTCCAAAGGTAAAAAGTCCATTATCGGTATTTTCAGCAGAGAAAACTGCTTGAAGGCCATAATTTGGGTATGCCCTAGAACACGGAGATATTTCCCCAATAATATTTCCATATTTTGATGGAAATATAAAAGTATTAGTATTTAAATCTGAAATTAATGTTGTTTCTATCATTTTTTTTATCTCATAAATGTGTTTTTGAATAATAAATGATATCATAATGCACGTAAAATATCAATTAAATTAATGTGCGAATTTTTCTAAAATAATAGATAGAGTCGCATAGTCAAGATTTAAATCATTTAATTTGCCTTTTTGAATAACACCTTTAAAAAGTTCTCCACCAAATTTTTCTTTAACAATCTTATTTATTAAAGACTCATTGTAAATATAAGAAATTGCTTTATTATTTGGAAGATCTTTACTTGATAATAAAATATTATTTTTGTATAAAAAAGCCTTAATATTTGATTTATTAAGATCTTTTACAATCTTTTTTATGAAATTTTCTAATTCATCTTTTTTATAGTTTTGTTCATTTTTATTGTTTGGTTTTCCAATTTTAATACAATAATCAAAACAAAATAAGTCAGAATTAATATAATCAAGAATTAAATTATTAAGAATTTCTTTTTTCTCTACTAAGATAGATGAAGTAGAAGTTTTGTTTTTCTCAATATCAATAATTTTTTTATCATTATTGATAAGGAACGGACTTGGATCTAAGATAAAGTCAGAAAGCATAGCGTATAATGCGGAATTAGGTTTAATTAAATTAATAGTATTTGCAATAGTAAGATCTGATAATGAACTACTTTCACCAGTTTTAACATTCTGGAACTCTAAATTAGCCTCCTGAATAATAGCTAGCTCTTGGTCAAAAGAATTGATTTCTAAATTGAGTTTTTTTACTAAATCATTGATTAAACTAATTGATTTTAATGTAATCATAAAGACTCCTTTATAGTATCATTACTTTTGTTTTTTCGCATAACTATCCTCTTATTTATATTAAATCAACCCGAAGGTTGTTATTTTTTTCTACCCTTGATATAAGATTAATAGTGCTACAAACTGGAAAAATTTGTAGGTAATACTCATATCATATTTTAGTTTTTTTCAACTAAAAAGTGGGATTAAAATAACCACAAGAAGCCGAAGCAACTTGAATCCTGAGAATTTGGCTTCAATAAGAAGCCACATCCATTAGGGTGTGGTTATTCACTTTCTACCAAAATCTGCTGCAATTTCTCCCCAATCCTTTGTGTGCCATTTTTCAATTTTATATTGATATTTTTTTGCACTACCTTGAAGGAATAAGAAGGATTGTTCAAACTTACGGATCATTTCTGTATCATTATCTGGATTATCCAAGATTGTGCATTTGTGTGCTTTATTTTTGTGCCAAGCCATAGCAGTTTTACTGTCTGAGTAAATTGGAATGTGTAATAAATTATTTTTAATTAGATAGCAAATACCTTCAATAAGGGCTAAAAACTCACCAATGTTATTGCTTCCACCTAAGTAAATAGGTGAGCGAAAAACTTCAACGTCTTCAATATCTTTGCCACATAATACACCTCGCCATTCTGACTCTTTTCCATTAAATGCTGCATCAACGGTAAGATACATTGGAAGATCAAGTTTTTTTGTTAATTTAGGTGTTTTTTTGATAGTTTTTTTATCGTTTAAATCTTTTGAGCTATTATTATAATGAATTTCAAACCCATCTGATAATGCTTGTTTTGCGGAATTATAATTTGGGAAGCTTTTAAATTTTGCACCCTTAAAACCCGAAGTTGATTTCTGGGTTTCAGCCCAATTATTGAAAACGCCAACAGAATGGCCTATCCAAACGACATAATGTTTACTATCTGACATATTAAAGGTTCTTTCTGTTAGTTAAAATAATATCGCAATTATAACATAGATTTAAATAAAGTCAATATTGCGATATTATATTAATGGATAAATAATTAAGGCTTATTCTTATTGGCCTTTTTAATGTTTGGGTTTTCAGCACTAAATGGTGTGCTTTTTAATACAATGCCTTCACTAGAAAAAACAACTGCATATCTTTCTTTACCATCTTTGTATTTCGGCTTATCAATTTCATTAAGAGCAATAAGATCAATAAGAGCTTCTGCGTCTTCAAAATCTTTGCCGATGATTGAATAATTAAAGGCAGGCTTACCACTGCATTCTTTATCATCAAAGACAGCAAATGTTACAGAAGTTACTTTAGACAGTTGTTCAGCAAAATGTTGTGCTTCTGCGTCTGGATATTTGGCTTTAATGAGTGCTGCAATACCAGTAACACTTTCAGTTGTGTCAGGATTAATTACTTGTCCAAAATTATCAATAATTTGTCTAAGTAAAATACCACTATCAGCGGTAGTAGGTAAATCAAGGTTCCAAGAATTATGATTTCTTCTAATAGAAGCTTGAGTTGCAAATTTCACATGTTTTGTATCAGTCATTATATTTTCCTTTTTTTATTATTAACTATTAACTATTTTTTAATGGTATATTAGGTAATGCACCGTACTTATTAATATACCATTCTTTTGTTACGGTTCTAATTCTATCTATCTCATCAAGTATCCATCGGTATTCTTCCTTATTAACAATATGCTCACCTTGAACATAAAAATGTTCTAAAGGTAAGTCAGTTGATATAAGTTGCATAAGTATTTGTTTGTGTGTGCGTAACTTGCACTGAATGCATTCTAAAATAAATTGCTTAAAACGGTCTGAAATAGGTGTGGATTCTTCAAGCCATTCTTTTGGTATAACTCTTCTGCCTTCTTTTTTTGCTGCGCCCCCACTTAATAAGCGAAGTTGTTCATGTATTTTTCCTGTAAGAAAATAATAAAATGCACCTTCAATGCTATTGAAATTACCTAGTGACGGGTGGGTGAAAGGAGTGTGGGCAAAATTACTAAGATTTTGTCCAAGTGTGGTTTGTCCCTTACTATATACATTAATAAATAGTATACCATCATTTAATATATTGAGCTTTGACATAAATAACCCCTTATCGATAAATGAATTATATCACAAAAGAGCTAGGAAATCAATTATCGATCTTGCACTTACTTATTAATTTCGTAATTTCGTCAATTTCAGTCATAGCAGCATAAATCATATCAGGATCTTCTTCCTTATCAAGAGCTTCTTGTATATACTCTAGATCCTTTTTTAATTCACTATATTTTTCGATATTGCAGTCTTTATTGTTAGTTTGCTTAGTTGTAGCTGTCATTGTAGCTCCTAAGATACTGATTAGTGTAACTAGTATACTAGGTATTGTATTTAGCGTCAATATAAATCTGCTAGAATGGCTATGCTTACTAATTATTGAGTAATTTATGAAAAAATTGACTAATATTATTTTTTTGTGTAAAATATAGTTAAATTTATTTTAAAGGAGATTTTTAAAATGAGTGTGCAAGAGAATCAATATTTGCTGTATGGTTAAAATTAAATTATAATAAATACAATACAGTGGAAAATAGTGAAAAATTTGAAAAATATGAAGATAACGCTTTTGACCAAATATCGAATATAGACGGATTACTTTGTTTATTCGATGGAATGAGTGGAGATTATATTTACATCGGTATGTGTATAAAAAAATCAGGGAATAATGAAAGACTTGACAATATAGAGATTCCAGAATTGGAAAGTTCAGTTATTGAGGAAGTTAAAGAAAGATTAAGCACGGAATTCGGCATTAAAGAAAATATGGCATTTCATTTAGTAACACACTATAGATAAGAAAATAAGTGCTATAATGTAAATATGAGTAAAAAAAGGAATACTAATGGATATTGAAGATGTTATTGAAAAAAAGAAAAATGAATTATTAATGGCTGCTGAAAAAAAAGCACTTGAAGATAAAATTGCTGCTAGTAAAGTAAATAAATATGTAGTTGCTTGCAAAGCTGGAAATTATGATATTTTAGGGTTTATTAAAAAATTTGAAAATATAAAAAATATTGAAGAGGTAATTCCTAAAAAGTATTATCATTTTGAATTAGAGAAACGAGAAGATTTTGAGTTGATAGAAAAAGTGTTTGAGGAATATTTTGATGAAAAATCACAACTTACAAAAATGGGTAGAAGTGCAAAGGAAAATTCAATATATATAGATAATCCATATATTGATAATTTTAATCCATATTTTAGCAAAGAAAGAGTGTTGGAAAATTATGCTGAAAATTATGACGAGTTATGTATTTTAGAGCAAGACCAAAACTTGGCAATAGCTAAATCAGAAACTGAAGTAAATAAACTTAAGTCTAAGTATGTATTAGCGATGAAAGCGATATTTAGTAATTTATCAGACGAACAAGCTGAGAATTTCATAAACGCAGTGGTAGAACAAGTCAATAAATTCAGTGATAAAAATAAGCAATTAGGATCTAATTCAACTATAAATTCTTATGCAATAATTCCAATAGCAGTAAATGTTGATGTTTCTGAGAGAATAAATGTATTAAAGAAATTTGATGCATTTTTAGGAAAAATTAATAAAGAAAGTAATTTTGCCGACAACAAAATTGGTGATTTATTTTCAGTTATAACGAAAGAGGCAAAGAAGGTTTCAGAGGTAAAAAAACTAACAAGTCATAAGTCAAAATCTTGGAGAGAAGCGTATTTAGAAGGAAATGAGTCCGAAATGTCAAGGCTAAGTAGTGATTTAAGGAGAGTGATAGAAGAAATAAAAATACCTTCTGCAAGTACTATTATAGGAACGAAGCCATTTGAGTTTTTTAATTACTATAATATTAATGAAAGGGAACAAAATATTGAAAGACCATTTGTTATGGAAGTTGCAAATACTTTTTTAGCTTTAAATATTGCAAAATATAGAAATAAAGTATATTCTTTTTTAGATATGGTGATAAATAAAAATCCCGAAATTACAGAAATAAAAGATTTTGTTAATAATTTTAAAATGGATAAATTAACAATAGAATCTTTTAATGACCATAAGAATGCAATAAGTTGCACTGTAAAAAGAATAAATAAAAATAAAATGTAATATAAGTATTGTGTAACATAATACACTTTTACAATAGTTTTAGATAATTAATAGTAAAAAGTGTAGGTTGTTACACTATACTGAGATATTTAAAAAAACCACTTAAATTAATTAAGTGGTTTTTTTAAGAAAATTACTTGCTATGACTTGCTATTGCTTATTTTATGTAATTTATTTTTAAGTTTACTAATTTCAAGATTTAGTTTATTGATTTCGTCATTTTTGAGTTCTTTTGATTTTTTTGTAGATTCGTAAATGCTCTCAGCCTTTAAAAGAATTAAAGGATATAAGTTGATGAGATTTTTAGACAATAAAACTCTATCTAAGTAATCTCGCTCTAATTCAGTTTCTGTATAATTTACATAAAGTAAAACACCGCATTCACCTTCAAATCCATTAGAAACAAGATTTATGCTTTCAATATCATCTTCAAGAATATTTAGTTTTAATAATTCATTGGAAACCAAAGTTTCTGAAGCATTAAATAATTCCTTTAAAGATTTTGATGTAGGAGGGATAATAGAGAACTCAACTTCACGGCTGATTGATTTTCGCTCAATATTTTGAAGTTCGCTCAAATTACCTTTGCATACCCTTTTTAGACAAAAATTATAGTCTGAGGACTTTAATTTAAAGGAGTTGAATAATTTTTTAATTTCTTTTGAATTGGCCGAAAATCCAAACTTATTTAATGTTGACATATAAACCTTGATAAAGTATTGAGTGATAAAAAATAATTATAGAGCAAATTAATGAAAATGTAAACTAATTTATAGTATAAAATTACTTTGTACTATTGATTTTATTTAATTTTTTCTGCAATTCTTCAATCTCTTTCTGTATTTTAATGGATTCTGCGTTTTTAATATTCTTATCTTCCTGATTTATATCATATAATCTTTTTGCTTCTGCAAGAATTAAAGGGTATTGCTCAGTAAGTTTTTTTATTAAATTTAGTCGATTATTATACTTATCCTCTAATTCAACCTGATCATAGGTTACTGAGAAATTAATCTCATTTACTTCGTCCAAGTATTCATTTTCTATACATATTTCTTTAATTTTTTCTTTTTGAATATTTAGTGAAATTAGCTTATTAAGTAACGTATTTTTTGCAGAATCAAATAACTCATCGACATTACAGGCTGAGTTAAAACAAACACAAACCTCAGTCTTACGTTTTATAACCTCCTGTTCGATATTTTGAGTGAAAGCTAATTTTCCAGCACATATTTTTTGAAGAAAATCAGAGTAATCATCAAAATTTAAGCCAAATTTAGAAAATAATTTTCTTGTTTCGCGAGACGATTTTGTGAATCCAAATTTATTTAATGTATCCATTGTAAAGCCTTATTAAAGTGTAATTTAAGACTAAATTATATCATAATTAAAATCATAAGTATATTTTTTTTAGGAATGTGAGCGGGAATCCTCGGTAATTAATTGCCGAGAGGAAGTCACATATTACGTAAAAATAACTTAATGTGTAGTAATTAAAATAATTTGCCATATTAGTATATTTTTGATACAATAAGTTCACAAAAAAATAATTGGAAAAAAAAATGCAAGAAGAAATTACAATTGACGAAGAAATAGAACTCATTGAATTAAAGATAAATTATTCAAAAAAAGAAATGAAGGAGTTAATCATTGAGTTAAAAAAACAAATAAATATGCTTTTAGTTGATATAGAGGAAGAGTACTTCCTTGATATAAAATGTGAGGAAAATAATGTCTATAATTTCATAATAAATGTAGAAATACAAAATAAATCACATAGAAAACTAGATAAAAATAGGTTAAAAATAATAATTGGGGAATCAATATTGTTCTCAATAGATGAAGCTGGTGCATTATATAACAAATTAAGGAAAGAAGTTTTATTGGAAGTATTAATAAATAATAAAAGAATTATGGAATTTTTTGAAAAAGTAATAAATTTTATTGATACTGATTTACTAAAGGATATAGGTAGGGAATTTAGAAAAGAGGTTAATTTAAATAAGCAATTATCAAATTTTAAAATAATTAAAAATAAGAATTATTGTGAAAAAATAATTAGAGATACAATTAACGCAATATCTGAAGAAGTAACAGAAGAAGATATTGAAGAAATATTAAGTAATAATAAAAATTATTTAACAATTGAGTATCATACCCAAGATAAGATATCAGTTAATCAAAATAATGTAAGTACGAGTGGTTTTTATAGGACTACATATTACTTAGAAAAAGGAGGTAGGAACAGAAAAAGTTTAAAGTTTGCAGATTTAAAGTCTAATATGCGCAATGCAATTAAATTAAATGGGAAGATTATTGAGAGTATAGTTGAGTTTGAAAAAGAATTTATGAATAAAGTTGAAAGCAGTGTTGGAGAAAAGCAATTACTGATAAATAGTGCTGATTTTCATAATATATTTGATATGAGAGTAAAATTAAGTAAGTTTTAAAAATAATAATTTTATAAAAACCCACTATAATATATAGTGGGTCTTTAATAGATAATGTGACTTCCTCTTGGCAATTAATTGCCGAGGATTACCGCTCACATTCCTAAAAATTAATAAGTTGGTAGGAGTAAGAGAAAAACTACCTTACTTTTCCTCCATTAGACGTTTTAACTAAAATCTTGGGATCTCCATTTACATGTAATCTTCCAAGACTTGTAATTTTGCCTTCAATTAAATTATTAGCGAAAATAGAAATATCTCCAATGGAAGTAATTAAAATAAATGCATCTTGAGAAATTAAATTTTTAGCATTAATGCTACCAGTACTTTTAACTTCAAGATTGCATCGGGAGCAGTTACCACTATTAACATTAATACTGCCTATGGAGGTTGTTTTTGCATTTAATAAATGAGCATTTAGCGTATCCAAGGTAATCCCCCCAACACTACTTGACTCTAGCTGAATCACTTTATCCGCAGATACAGAGGTAGCAGAAATATGACCAACAGAGCTAACTTTTAATGTAATATTGTTGTCGGAGTGTAAATCATTATTAATGAAAATATCGCCAACTGATTTATTTAAAACTTTAATTAAATGGTTGAAGTCGATATAAATATTGCATATTGGGGCATTATAATTTTGTTGAATAGATAGATTGTCGCGTTGTGTTATTTCTAAAATACCACTGCGAATATTAATACTAAATTGATCTTTAATTTGAAAATCATAACTTAACTCTAGTGTGTTTTTCTTAGTATCGGTATTATTAAAAATAAAAATATTAAATAATGAATTATTAGATATAGTATTAATGATATCAGAAATATAAATTGACGCTTCAATCGGTTCGGTCTGAATAATTTTTTCTTCTTTTGGATGGTTTTCTTTGACAAAGAATCTAAATATATTTTTTAACATAATGTTGTTATTCCTTCTATTTGTAATAATTATTTTGGATTACCAAAGATAAAAAGTTCTCCAAGGCTACTTACATCTTTCTGTATTGTATTGCTTGCATAAACGTAGGCATCGCCCACAGAAGAAATGGAGACTTCAGCATCTTTCGCTTTAAAGCATTGTGTATTAATGATACCTACACTATCAGAAGTTAACTCTAGTAGTTCACAAGAGCCACTTTTAATTTCTATATCACCTGTTGACGATGAGTTAATGTTGACTGAATTTGCTTTTAAGTATTTTATTAGTGTGTTACCGGGACCATTTGATCTTAATGTCACATTTTTTTCAGTTTTAACATAATAAGCAATAATGCTGCCAGAAGACTCAGTTTCAAAATTAAGGTGTTTTTTTGAGTTTAAAGACTCAAGGATAATAATATCTCCACAAGAAACATTAACAATAGATATGATATTGTTTAAATCAGTATAAACATTACAAGTAGCTTTGTATCTACTAGTCGAAATAGAAAACTTTCCTTTATTGATAAATTCGAGAATGCCATTTTCAAACTTAATGTCAAATTTCTTTATAGTCTTATCCTTACATAACATTTCGACAATATTTTTCTTTTCTTCCGTATTACTACATATATTAATTGTTAGTAATGAGTTATTTAATATTTTATGTATTTTTGTAGGAATTGCTTGAGTGTGATGAGTATAATCTTCTTCAGTAGAAATATTGTTAATTTCTTCGTTAACGTTTTTTTTATTTTTTGAAAAAAATCTAATAATTGAAGATAAAAAAGTATTCATGTAATTACGCCTTATTAAATTAAAATGAAGAAACTTTGTTATTAATTCTAATTTGGTGAAAGATAGGGCTGGCAACCTTCACAAACTCCTCAAAATCAAAATCAGAAGTCCAATCATCATGGAAATCATCTTTGTTAAAATTGTTATTGTTGTAAAAGAAATTATCATTTCTGTAAATACAGTTGAATTCTGCCAGAATATTATCAACTGCTGTTACTGTGATCTCTTTTTGTAGTGATAAATAATTAATTAAGTCATTAAGGAAATCCTCATCTTCTCCAACACAAAAAAAATCGTCAGGAGTCATGGTGTTATAACTCCAAGCGCTCCAAACTCTTGTGCAGAAAAAGTAATTTTGAAAAAATGGTGATAATTGATTATGGATTTGAGTCATAAAAAACAACCTTTGTAGTTAAGGTGATATTAATTATGTTATTGTAACATATATTTTAATTAAAAAGAACTAACTTTATGATTAATTTTTAATTTAAAAATAAGAGGTTTAGCAACCTTTAAAAAGGAATCATAATCAAAAGTATCAGTCCAGTATTCCTCAAACTCATTTTTTTTAAAACTTCCTTTATGATAAAGTGAGTAATTGAGGTATAAGTCTGTAAAACAAGAGAATAAGAACTCAACATCTTCTAATTGTAACTCAGACAACTCCAAAAGAGAGTTAATTAAGTCTATAAAGAATTTATTTTCACTTTCAATGAGGCAAAAATCATTAATACTCATTTGATCACAATTCCAAGAATCCCAAGGTTTGGAACAAATAAAAATGCATTTAAAAAATGGTGACAACTTATCGATAATATGCTGCATATTAACTACTATTCCGTTATACACGTTTGTGTTTTAGGATTGACTTCTGAACCATCATAGCAAGTTAGTCTATTCTCAAGATAATCACGGATCAACTCAACAGTTATAAAATCAGAAATAGGAATGATTGGCTTATTATAGTCATCGACTTTTTCATATTCTATACTTAAAAGTAAATTATCTAATGTTGTTGTTGCAACGAATTGATTATTTTTAATTTTATTTCGTAATTCAATATAATCATGTTGTGCAGTAAGTTTAATAATATTGATAATATTCTCTGCCCTTTTAAGAAGAAAACTATTATCATTATTAACCTTTAAAACAGCTATATTGGATTGAATTAAATTAATATCTTTATTGGTTAAGTAGTAATCTTCAACGGGAATATCAATATTTTTGCTTTCACTAAAAAGAAAAGAGAATAAGGGCTTTTTATTTTCTTTAATTTGATTTAAGAAGGTATAAAGTAGTGCTTTGGAATTTATTTTGTTAAGGCTATCTATTGAATGGTTTTCATTAGTTTCGTAAGCAACAATGGTGCTTTCTTTATTGAAAAAGGAAAAGTCAATATCGGATAAAGAATTTTGAACAAGAGTTTCATAATCTTTACTTAAAAGATTCTTATTCGTATATTCCGAATTATAATGAGATAAATTTATCTCTTGTTGAAATATTAGAGAACCGAAAATAAATCCAAAGATAAATACTGCAATAAGTGTTAATATTTTTAGTTTTTTAAGAAAATTCATTTTTTACCTATTTAGTGTTAAAGTATAGTACCAAGTAGTGTATTATACTGAATTGTTTAAAAAAGGTCAATAAATTTAATTCTCTATTCGAGATATAACATATCCAGCGAAGAGTGTTTGATTATAACCATACCGCAAAACCCCGCCAAACTCAGCAGAATGTTGACTGTATGAAGTTGTTTTTGAATCTGCAAAATAAAAACTATCTTGATATTCATTGGTTATAGATTTGGGATATCCAGACAATCCGCAACGTCCAAAGTAGGATCTTTGTAAATCTGGAGTTAAATTTGCGTATTCATAAGAGAATGTGCGCCTAAATCCCTCTGGAATTTCAAGGTCAATATTAATTGACTGAGAGTTATGTTTTGCTCTTAGGAAATAAATGTTTGCGCCACTATCAATTTGCTTAATTCCTCCACACTCATCTGTTGTATTAACCCAGTCAGGCATAACAATTGGAGGGTAAACAACTTCTTCTGTTGGTGGTTTTATAATTTCTGTTGGATTTACAACTTGAATGCTATTATTAAGATTATTATCTAATTTAATAACAAAGTTATTGGAATAGGAATTTGGAGTAAAAATTAATCCTATTAAAGAAAGTGTGACGATTTTTAAATCAAACATGATATGGCCTTTTAATTATATATAATTAATATTCTATACTTTATTATTAATAAGTCAATGAATGGTAGTTTTGGCTAAAAAAATGCGGGAGAGGTTATTTTGAAGTTGACTTTTTTGCTTTAAATAATATGATTATATTATTAATATAAAAGGAGTTGATTTTTCTCCTTATGTGAAGGAGTAATAATCATGAGAAAAAATATAAATAAAAAACTATTAATCGCATTACTAATAAGTGGTGTATTCAAAATATCTGCGAATGATATTGATATGGTGAGGATGGCTGAGTCAGGTGATTCATTGCAACAATATAAATTAGCAGAAAGTTATGCTATTGGAAACGAAAATATAAAAAAAGATATGAAGAAGTCTGCTAAATGGTATTTAAGATCTGCTCAACAAGGTTATGCAAAATCTCAGTATGTAATAGCAACAATGTATGCTACTGGTAATGGTGTTGATTATGATCAAGAAAAGGCTTTTAAATGGTATTTACGCTCCGCTAATCAAGGTTATTTAAAGTCGCAGTATGAATTAAGCTCTATTTATTATATAGAGGGAGATGAGGTTCAATCATTAAAATGGAAAATAAAGGCAGCATCTCAAAATCACACAAAATCACTTTATGAATTATCATCACTTTATAATTTGAAGTCTAATTTTTCTTCTGGTGATATGAGTAGTTTTGGAGACTATTTATTGAAAGCAGAAAGTGGTGATGAAGGGGAGATGTATAATGTTGGACTATTATTATTAAATGGATATGGTGTAGTAAAAAACAAGGAAGAAGGATTTAAGTGGATACTTAAAGCCTCAGAAAATAATTTTATTGCTGCTGAAAAAACACTAGGTGAACTATATATGCTTGGAGAAGGGGTAGAGGTAAATAAAAAAGATGCTTTTGATTGGTTTTTAAAAGCTGCAGAACAGGGAGATCAAAATGCTCAAAACAATATAAGTATTTTGTATTATACTGGGGAAGGTGTAATAAAAAACAATAGTGAGTCATTTAAATGGGCAATGAAATCAGCAAAGAACGGGAATAATATAGCACAATATAACCTTGGATTATTTTATTTTAAAGGTGAAGGTGTAAAAAAATCTAATAAAGAATCATATAAGTGGTTTTATTTATCAAAAAATGCAGGAAATAAAAAAGCAGCAAAAGAAATTAAATTAGTTGAAAATAATTTAACCTCCAAAGAGTTAAAGGGTATAGTTAAAGAAGCCAATGAGATAGTTGTGAAAATAAATGATTAAGGGTTGATTTTTGATAAAACATATCCTGATAATTCTTTCTCTTTTTCATCGGCTATAATGATATTGTTATTAAATGAATTATCAAGTTTAATATAATATTGTTCTGCTGCATAGGCTGAATTTAAAAATAAAGAGATCGTTAATGTTAGTGCTATTTTAATCAATTTGAGAATTCCTTTTCTATATAATTATATTAAAACACATAATGGCGTGAATAACCACACCCTAAAGGATGTGGCTTCTTATTGAAGCAAAATTCTTAGGATTCAAGTTGCTTCGGCTTCTTGTGGTTATTTTAATCCCACTTTTTAGTTGAAAAAAACTAAAATATGATATGAGTATTACCTACAAATTTTTCCAGTTTGTAGGACTATTAATCTTATATCAAGGGTAGGAGAAAATAACAACCTTCGGGTTGAAAACCTTTGGTTATGAAACAAAAGCAAAACGTTGTGAATATGGGATTGATAAATCGCATAATAATGATGCATTTGTTATTTCCTTTGGGAATAATAAACCCAAAAAATTAAGTCGTGCGGTGGAAATTGAATACGAACAATTTGCCAATAACAAGCGTGTATTCATTTATGCAACGACAAAAAGAAGGTATACCGCCATTATTGAGGGTGAAAAAAATCACTATTTATAATCGAAAAAAAGCAATGAACCAAAAAGAAGACTCTCTTGAAGAGTTTAGAGCAAAATACACTCAAAAACACGTTTCTCAACTAAAAGTATTGAAAGGTATAGTTAAGTTTCAAGATCGGTCACATTATTCGTTTGAAAAGGGGATTTGGTCACGCTAAATGGAAAATTAAGGGTAATTTCAGGCAATACCAATAACGGAAAGTATGTAAGATTGAAGAATGAGGGGACAACTAATTTCAGTCCTAAAGAGTTAACAATGCTTAACCCTCGCCAAAATTTCAGAAGGATTAATTGGTAACTAAGGCGCAATTTATCCCTGACCTGAAGGACAGGGTATTATTGCTAAAATTTGAGTACTAAATGATAAAGTAAAGCGTTAAAAAAATAGTGGTATTTTTAAAAATTTTGCAAATTATTATTATTCAAAGCTTAATTAAGCTTTGAATAATAAATAAATTTAAAACAAAATATCATTAACTAATTTAATTAATTCAAGTCTATCAGCAATAAAGTGTTTAAAATTATTATCAAGTAAAAAATCAGAAGTTAATAATGAGCGATTACCTTGATTTTCTACAGAGTAATACAGTTGAGGTTTAGTTTTCATTAGAGAATAATGAATGGTATCAATAAGAACCCATTTTTCTTCTGCCCATAAATAGGCTTGTGCGTAAGACTGAAAAGAATATGAGTCACTTCTGATTTTTAATTTAATTTTATGAGATTTAATTGAGTATATCTCTTGAAAATCAAGATTTTGTGTTCCAAATGATATTTCTCTTAATATTTCTTTCATTTCTCTTAATATTTCTTTCATCAGTTGACTCCTTATGCAATAATTTTTTTAGAAATAGATAAGAGAAGATCTCTATCTGCCTTAAAGAAAGATTTATTGCTTTCTTTTTTTGCAAAATCAATACTTGTTCTTAGTTCTTTTTCTGTATTCATTGCTGAATAAGGAATGCTATGAATGAGATTCCATCCAGTATTACTCCATAAGTAAGAAATGGCATGGCATTGATTTAAGTATGAGTCACTTTTAATTGATATTTTAATTCTTTTGTCTTTAACTTTAATAATTTCCTTATATTCAGCGCTTTGTTTTCCAGCGCCAATAGTGAGAGATAATGTAGTCATAAATAAAGTGCCTTTTTAAAATAAGTTGTTTTAGAGCAAACATTATCTCATAATCTAATAGGTATGTAAAGGAATTTAGAAAAAAATGAATTATTTTAAAGCCATTTTTTTAAATACCGCTGGAATAAATTTGTAACCTCTAATATTGTAGGTTTTAACCTAAAATTAAGATTTAAAACTTAAAGCCTTCTTCGTTTAATATTTTTTTTATTTCTTTTTCTGAATTATTATAATCTTCTATTGATAAATTGAAGTCATTTAGTATTTCCCTATAATTTAAACAAGCATCTTCTACCATTTTTTTTAATGAAATTATTTTAGTAATATCTTCATCAAAACATTCGCTTCCTCCATTTATATCTTTCATTATATGGAACATCGGCTTTCTTTGTTTTGAAAACGTTTTTAATATCCAATACTCTGATAGTAAACTTTGTATATTTTTTAATTTAAGTGTGGTTTGGTTTATGATTTTAATTCCATTGTTTTTTAATTTTATACTTGAGTACCTACTATTGACTCCTCTATGAGTTAATCCTATTTTGTAAAAAATTTTACCCTTAAATTGAAATGTGATATAATAAAGTATTCTATCTTTTTGAAATTGTTTTGTTTTTGTTAAGCACTTTTTTAAATCTTGCCCTTCTATTGAGCATTTTGGACAACCTCCTCCATTATTTAACTTATGTATAGTGGGGTTCCATTTTTTTTCAAAAAAATCTCCAATACCATGAACTTCGCACTTCATTATGCATTTTGAGTGAACTGTTTTGTATCCTTCTACAAATCCAATGACTTCATATTTTTTAGAAACATTATCTTTTAAACGTTCTAATGCTTCATTTTCTGTATATCTGTATAAGCCTAAACATTTAGGGCACCCCTTGGATTTTTTTAAACTATTTATTGTTGGGAGCCAAGGATTGCCCCATTCAGAGGAGTTTCCATGCACTTTACACTCAACAATACATTTGGTTTGCATATTGTTATTTTTGCCAACAAAAGATAATGCTTTTATTTTTTTATTATTTAATTGCTTATTTAAACACGCTACTGTTTCTTTTAATATTTTTGTATTACTTTTGCGTGTGCCATATAATTTATTGCATTTGGGGCATTGTTGTCCATGTTTTAATTGGGATAAGCTAGGAGTCCAAGGAATTCCCCATTTAGAGCTGTCACCATGTATTATGCACTCCATTATGCATTTTGATTGCAAATTTTTAAATTTACCACCAATAAACCTTAAAAATAAATATTTGCCTTTTATTGTCTGATTTAAGTCAGATAAAGCTTCTTGATCTGTTTGTTTGTAATTTCCATAACATTTAGGACAACCATGACCTTTTTTCAATGTATCAAAATATGGAATCCAAGGATTTCCCCATTTAGAACTGTCTCCATGAATGCTACAATTTAAAATAACGGCATATTTTTTTTGTTCTTTTTTAATACTTAGTACAGAAAGATTATTAGAAAGATATTTTTTTAATTCTGCTCTTAATTCTCTTTCTGATTTTACATATCGATTTGAGCATTTAGGACAGCCTGAACCATATCTTAAATTGTCAAATGTTGGAGTCCAAGGTGTATCCCATCCTAAACCATTTCCATGTATTTTGCATATAATTGAACATTTTGAGTGAATATTTTTATATTCAGACTCAAGAAATCCTACAACGGTATAGTCATCGTTTATGATTTTATTGAGTTCTATTATTTTTTCACTACTAATTTCGTTCATTGATAACTCTATTTTATTTATTTAAAAACTAATTATACCAAAATATTTTTCAAAAAAAATATTAGGTATTGGGCATCTTGTATGTAATCGAATTATCTAAATTATCAAGTAATAGCTTAAATATTTTGGTATTATTATTGAAATGGGCTGTATTTAATGCTGTTAAGTAGCCATTATATAGAGATATGTTTCTTTTTTTTAACAATAATTGGGTCATTAAAAAATTGTTATTTTGGACTGCATAATTAAGGCAAGAGTTATTGAGTATAGTTGGGTCAACCAAATCAAAATCCAATAAAAGATCAGCTATGGCAAAGTGAGAGTTTTTAAAGGCCGCTCGAATAGAAAATTGATTACTTACCGTGACGTCAACGTTTTTATTTTTTATTAATATTTTAAAAATATTTAAATCTCCACGAGAAGATGTGATCTTTAATGCATGATCTTTTAAATAAGAGTAGTCAATTTTTGCATTTTTAATTAAAAATTTGATGCTTGCAAGATCATTATTAAAAATAGCTTGCTGGAATTTTAGTTGCGTGTTCATGATATATGATTACCTAGTAATTAAAGTTGGTTTATTATACTGTAGTTATAATGAAAATGCAAAAAAAATAGCCAAAAGAGGCTATTTTTGTAAGTATAAAATATTTTTAGGAATGTGAGCGGGAATCCTCGGTAATTAATTGCCGAGAGGAAGTCACATTCTAGATAATGCGTAATTTAAAATATCATATTTATCATAATTGTCTTTAAAGCTTTGTGTTGTAGTGCTTCCAAAAGTCGAATTTTGTTCACGGAATAAAAGCTTGATAAATAATGCACTATTATTAAATATAAATGTTGAGGATGATAAAAGTAAACAAAAGCGATCCCAACCTATTTCAGTGGCATTTGAAATTGAATTAATAGTAACTTTGGTTATAAAATCTTTAATATTAACGTCAGGAGAATCAGATAAGAAATCAGAAGATAGTAATTTGATGACCAATGAAAAATACCCATCAGAGCCAGCCTTATTTGATAAAGAGCTTTTAATAATCATTCCTTCTTTAAACTTATTTCCCATTTCATAAAGATATGTAATTGAGTCAAGGAATAATTGTTCGTCTTGAAAATTATTTTCTTCAATTATTTTTCCTATTTCTTTAAAATTGTGCTTTTCTGCACTTTTAACAATGTTAAGGAAAACGGGATGAGTACTCATATTTTGCAATTCATTAAAATTTATAGCACTATTTTTTAGTTTAATTATTGTAGTCATTTAAAATGTCCTTTATTGATAAATATATTTAGAGGATTATTGAAAATTGAGATTGATTTATTATATTATAATTAAGGAAAAGAATCAAGAAATTTATTGAAAATTAAGCGAAATAATATTTTAAATTTGGTATAATTATTGAGAAGATATTTTTTTCTTAAAATAATACTAATTATTAATTTTGGATAATACGTAAACTGGAAAATGAGTATATTAAATATTATATGTCATAGGTAAGTTAGATACCATTAATTTAATATTCATTATGTTTGCATTGACATTTTTAGAATTAATGACAGTATGAAAATATAAAACAGTTAATTAATCAAACCTAAATGGCTTGAAATAGAAAAATCAATTAACGAACCAAATAAGAAGGCATATTGAAATGGAAAAATCAAAATCAATAATATTAATACTTATTTTATTGGTTTCATTTAATAGCTTCGCTGAAAGCTCTTATTTTATAAGATTGAATGAAAATTTAACAAAAAGCATTAATATAGTTAGTAATATAGCCGCTCCTGTTATTACATTGGAATGGGGAATTCCAATACATAGTGGAGATAGATATGGTTCCAATATTACAGAATGTAAAAATAATGCAATAAATGCTGGATTTCCAAGTGGTAATGAGAAGTTTGGTGAGTGTGAGATAGAAGGTGAACAGCATAAATACTCTAAAACATGGAGTTATACAAGTGCTAATGCATCTTGTAGTGTGAGGTTATTTGCTCAAAATTGTAATATAAAAAAATAGAGACTAAAAGCCTCTATTTTTTTTATATTATTTTAAAGCTATTTTTTTAATGCCGTTAAGGTGAGTAAAATATCATTAATTCTCTCTACACCGTGTGGAACTAATTTGTAGATTTTAATATTATAGACCTTATTATAATGTTAAGAAGGATAACCTTCTATAACGCTAGTCCAATCATTAAGCCTATCATTTGAACTATTTTTAAAGACGAACATATCTTTACGTCTAATTTTACACATTCTTCCATCTGGATGATGAAAAACAATACCTTCTACATAATTATTAAATAACCATTTTTTTATACCGTCATAGGTGAGTAAAATATCATTAATTTCCTCTGCACCGTGTGGGACTAATTTGTGGCCTTTAATATTATAAATATTATTCTGAACTTTTTCTCCAATAAGCTCGTAGGTTGCACCCTCAATAAGAACAGGATGTAAACTTAATGCTTCTTGGAACCATCTATCCTCTGGACTATCCGTTACTTCTACCCAAAAAGGCTGGTGAAAGGTAATAGGATCAGGTAATTGACAAGCAATAGCACCTAATGGTAAATCTTTAAACATATGATCTTCTATTGCAAGTTTTCCACCTAATCGTTTATTCTTAAGTGAAAACTTTTTGCGCAATTTGCGATCAAATCGTTTATGTAATTTTCCATTAAGAAAAATAGCTGCGGTACCGTCAATTTTAACGGTTGCCTTACCTTCTCCATTAATAGCCCATTGACACTCTTCTCGAACAATCTCTGTAACAAGATTAGTGTCATAGTTCATTTCAAACAATGTTTTCATTTTCTTCATTTTTTTTAACCTCTGTTAGTTGGGAAATTTCGAGTCCCGCCAGCCACAGATTTTTCAAAAGAGAACAGTTGTATTATGTATTATTTTTAAGTTAAAGTCAACTTTTTTTGTGAATCTCTACCACCAAATTAAACAAGTTTAATTATGGAAGTAGCTTCTATAATTGAATGCAGTTCCCTAGGGATAGCCACATCCAATCGAAGACGATTGTCACTATCAAAAAAAAAGGCATTCAAGTGATAAATGTTTTCTCTTGATAAGTTGCCAATTATATTATAAATAATTAACAAAGTCAACAATTATTTATAGAAAACAAAATCGAAATTCATCCCCACCCAAATCAAAGATTATGGATGGAGTGTTATTTCGGTCTTATCGATAAAATTTCAACAAAAAAAGAGCCAAAAAAAGGCTCTTACATTGGGTATTTATTAAAAAATATATAATTTAATAATTATCAATATTGCTATCAAGGACTTCCGTAAGATTGGAAAAGAAAATCATTGTTAAGACTTTAATATTGACATTATTAATGTCAAAAAGTCTTACAGTATAAGAGTCATCAGCAATCAATTCAATATTAACGCAACCAGAGTGTAATTTTCCAGACACCTTAAAGGTTAATCCTCCTAAAACATGATCGTCTTCTGCATTAAGTCCAGAAGGTAAGGCGACAGGTTCTAGTAAGTTCCAATCTAGAATACATTGAGATCCAATTTTGCCATCTTCAGAATGACCTAATTTAATTTGATTTAAAATTATATTAGCGATAGAACTATTTTTTTTATTTAAATTGCGCATATCGTCACCTTTTTAAAAAATAAATTATCGAACACTAGTAACTGTTTTAAAAGTATTTTTAATGTAATGGATCAACCCTGAATCGTCAGTTAAATAATGAGAACCTGATTTTTTAATATACACTTTTTTTGGATTTAAAATAGTGTACTCCATATTATCAAAAACATATGTTCTGCTTTTTTCAATACCTTGGAGATCATACCAAGATTCAAATTCGTTGTTTTCTTTAGAAATATTGAATACAAAATCTTTTGCAAAAGTAACCGCTGAAAATGCCTGCCACTCATTTGGGACATTAATGATTTGACCATTTAATAAACCAATAATATGTGAACCATCAGATTTAACAAGAAGAGTGCTAGGTAAATTAAGTTCGATTTGTTTTTGTGGGTAGAAATAAGTTCGCAATGTCTCATCTTTTGTCATATCAATTGGAGTGTTTTCTTTCTCTTGTTTAAGGTTTTTCATGTTTTTCTCTTTGTAATTAAGTAAGAAGGCTATTATATCAAATTTAAAAAAAAAGGTCAAACATTTATAAAGATATAATTAATCTAATCTATTTATTAGATTAAGGCGATTTATTTAATCAATTTTACAAATATAAAAAAATCTATACAATGAGAATATAAGTTAAACTAACTCAGGAGAAATAAATATGTTAACTATAAATAATAAAATGCCATTGTTCAAAAAGAAATCAAACTTGTCTGTAAATACTTCAATAGAGGAAGCCTTCCCAGAAATAGAATACAAGGAAGGAGGGCAGCTTACAATTAGTGTAAACAATAAAGAGTTAATGAATGAAAAAGGTAAGTGGTTGGTAATTTTTGGATATCCAAAAGATTTTACCTTTATTTGTCCAACAGAAATTGTAGCTTTTGGTGAATTATATGAGGATTTTAAGGACAGAGATACAAACGTAATTGGATTTAGTACGGATAGTGAATTTGTTCATAGAGCTTGGAGAAATGACCACACTGGAATTAAAGGTGTCCCATTCTATTTGCTTTCAGATAGTAATGGATCTTTATCAAAAGATTTAGGGATTTATAATGAGGAGGAAGGTGTGGCAGAAAGAGCAACATTTATTGTAGATCCTAATGGAGTAATTCAGCATGTGAGTATAAACTCTGGTAGTGTGGGTAGAAACCCAAACGAAATACTAAGAATATTAGATGCCTTACAGCAAGATGAGTTATGTCCTTGTAACTGGAAGGAAGGTGATGAAACAATCACTGCAGTATAAGATAATTAATTAAATAAAAAAAAGGAATAATAAAGATGAAGAATTTTTTAAACAATATTGAATTTCCAGAGTTTGCAAAAGACAATAAACTGAATATTTCAACTCTACTAATGAATAATGAAAAAGTAGTGCCAGATGACTTAATGGCAGCAACAATAGCTTCAGTGTTATACACAAATAAGGAGGATAAATTATTGGATTTATTCTTAAATGAGGCTAATTTGACAGAAGAATTGATTTTTGCTGCCAAAGCTGCAGCTAATATAATGAAAATGAATAATATTTATTATAGAGGAAAACATTTCTTAGGGAATGATTATGAAGATCAACAGGCAAAATTAAGGATGGGAATTTATACAAAACATGGTATAGATAAGAAGTATTTTGAATTTATTTCTCTTGCAGTATCATTTGTTAACGGTTGTGAGTTCTGTGTAAAAAGTCATTCCAAACTGCTGGAAAAAGAAGGTATGTCTAAGGTGCAAGTGCATGAAGCATTAAGAATAGCGAGTATCATAAATACATTAAGATTAAATTACTAAGCAAGAAAAAAACAAAAGGCTCACTAATATGAGCCTTTTTTTTGTAAAAAAATATAATTAGAATGGAGTGTCATCATTCCAGTCAAAATCAATAACAGGATCTTCAATATTGTTATTAACTAATGTATGTTGTTGCATTGGCGCTTTGTTGTATTGTGACTGTGTTTTGCATGTTTTATATTTGCCTTGCTTTGCAGGCGCTTGTGATATAGTGGGTTCATTTACAGGCTGTTGCATTGGCACTTTGTTGTATTGACCTTGCTGTGAATACACTGGTGCAGTGTTGTTAATTATAGCTGGTTCAATTATAGGTTGTGGTATAGAGTTGTATTGTGGCTGTCCTGTTTGTGTGTTGTATTGACCTTGCTGTGAATACACTGGTGCAGTGTTGTTAATTATAGCTGGTTCACTTATAGATTGTGGTCTAGAGTTGTATTGTGGCTGTCCTGTTTGTGTGTTGTATTGACCTTGTTGTAAAGGCACTGGTGCAATGTTATTAATTATAACTGGTTCAATTATAGGTTGTGGTCTAGAGTTGTATTGGCCTTGCTGTGAAGGTGTGCGGATAACTGGGGTAGCCTGATTTTTTTGTATACTTGGCTGATGATGGAATAACGTTTCAATCTCATAAGCCTTAAAAGCTTTTAAGTATGTGCGAGTTTCGCCTTCTTCATCATCGTAGCTTGTAAGTAAACCGCTTTCAATTTGAATAGGAAATAATTTTTTTTGACCACTTGCTTTGCATTCTAATAATTTTTGATAAATAATAGATAAGGAGTCTTTTGCTTCACCAAACGCATGGATAGAGATCGGTGAGTAATTATTTGAGCCATCATTTTTCTTGCCATTAAGTACGGAAATATAAGAAATGGCAGAAGTTTTTCGATCATTTTCTTTAAAAAAAGTTAAGAATCCAGAAACAATAATTTTATCATGTTCCGCAATGGTCATAATACTTGATTTTATAGTTGAGTCAGTAATGAGTCGATCTTGATTAATAAGGTGAGCATCTGAAACATTTACAATAGTGATTGACTTTTCAGTATTTTTAGATTTTTTTTGAAAGCTACTTAATGTACCTGATATAACTTGTATGAGTGTATTAGGTTTTTTACCTTGACGTTTAAGCCCAATATTTGATTGATGAATTTGGTTTAAAAAATTAACAGCATTACCAGTAATTCTTAATGAAATTGATTTATATTGTGGTTTTCCATTATCCTGTCTTATACCATCTTTAATGCTCAAGTAAGCTAATGCACTTTTTCCTTGGTCGCGTAAAGAAACATTATTTAAGAATCCAGAAACAGTAATTGAATCATTAAGAGTTTTGCTATTTGTCATAATTTAATAATTTCCATTAAAAGCATAATATATTGAATATTCATGTAATGTTATGAGTTTTTAGATTGAAAGTCAAATGTATTTTTAAATTATTTTTTTATAACATGTAAAAAGCCGCACAATATGCGCGGCTTTTCAAGAATATATATTTTTTTTGTGAAGAAGGTTATGAAATTCGACTAAGGATTTCGTCAGTTCTTAATGTATTGGCGTCTTCAATACCACTGTATTTCTGATAAATACTAAGTAAATCACTTTTTGAGATAGAACGATTAGCTCCAGTGATCATTTTTTTTACAATATTAACTAAATCAACAACATAACGTTCGCAATGTGGGAAATCAGGATGACTTTCAATTAAATCTGCTAAGTCATTTTTTTTTGCAAGAAGAACAATTTCAGTAGTTTTATTTAGTTGTTCTAGGATTTCTGTGCGTAATTCATTCATAAGTAATACTCCAATCGAAAATAAAATAATAAGCTTATCTCTAAGCAACGTGGTCATTATATGTTAGTAATAGTGTTCTTGTCAACGGGTTTTCTATGAAAAGTAGTAGTAAAGTATTAGATTATGATCGTTTGCTGCTTTTTTGATCAATATCTGACTAGTAAAGGTTATTTTTTAATTATATTACGAAAAAAAAATATTAATTGGGATTTAAATAATGAAAATTTAATCAGGAGTTATGTAAAAAAGTATTAATAAGTTATTAGGTAATGATAATTTTATATTTTTTTGATCAATAATTTATGTTAAAAATTACTTACTAGGTATATTCTGAAAAATTTTTGTTAGTAGGGATTAAAATAACGTCATCTAATGTATTATTACTTAAAGAAGTATGTAGAATTGTTTTGAATTTTGATTTCTCTTGTTTTCTAAATAATTTTCTTGAGAATTTGTTGTGTCCTCGCCCATAAATATGGGTACCAGAGCGCAACTTTAGTGCGTCTTCGGGAATAATGCCATTTTCTGAATCAATATTGGTTGAATGAGAAATTGAGTTAATATTTGCGGTTTTAAGCATTCTCATTTTATAAATTTTTTTAATTTTTTTACTTTCACCATTTGTGCATCGGTAAGTTCTTGACATATTATTTTTCCTTAAAATTTTGGGATTTTAAAAGAGTTTTATTTTATCCTGAATTATGTTTTTGGATAACTCATTATATTCAGTAATGTTAAAAATTTTAATAAACTCAATAATGCGCTTATATAACTCATTCCCTTTGCCAGCCAGCTTATAAACATGTTCCCAAGCTTCAAAATCATCCTTAAATGTGTCAGAGTCATCACTTTTTTGAAATGAATATTCGGTATCACAATCGAAAATACCGAAATCCGTAAATGACTCCAACTCTTCCGCATTAAAAAAATCAAAGAGTTCCAAAGTTAATATCCTAGTAAATGTGTAAGTTATGAACAAATAATATCATTTATGTAGAAATAAAGCAATAAAAAAGGCAGAATAATCTGCCTTTTTAAAATGAATTATTCTTTTATTTAAAAAGAAATATTGTTGGGTGTTCTTGGAAATGGAATGGTATCTCTAACGTTTTGAACTCCTGTAATATAAGAGATTAATCGTTCAAGTCCTAAACCATATCCAGCATGTGGAACTGTGCCATAACGTCTAAGATCTAGGTACCAAGAATAATCTTCTGGGTTTAAGTTTTTCTCTTTCATTTTAGAAAGAAGCACATCTAATCGTTCTTCACGTTGAGACCCACCGATGATTTCGCCAATTCCAGGAGCTAAAACATCAAACGCTGCCACTGTTTTACCATCATCATTTTGTCGCATATAAAATGATTTAATATCTTTTGGGTAATTAGTTAGCGCAACAGGAGCATTAAAATGTTTCTCTGCAAGATATCGTTCATGCTCAGAGTTTAAGTCCATTCCCCACTCAACTTTTACCTCAAATTTATGTTTTGTACTTTGTAGAATACTGATAGCGTCAGTATAATCACATACAATAAAATCATTGTTGACGAAATCGTGTAAGCGTTTCAGGCATGTCTTATCAATATGTTGATTAAAGAAAGCTAGATCGCCTTCATTTTTAGACATAACTTGTCTAATAACAAATTTGAGCATTCTCTCTGATAAAGCAATGGCATCATTCATATCAGCAAAAGCAACTTCGGGTTCTATCATCCAGAATTCAGATAGGTGACGACTTGTGTTTGAGTTTTCTGCTCTAAATGTAGGCCCAAATGTGTAGACTTTTGTCAAGGCGCAAGCATAAGTTTCAGCATTTAATTGACCAGAAACAGTTAGGTTGGTAGGTTTTCCAAAAAAATCTTTTGAATAATCAACTTTTCCAGAATCGGTTAACGGTATATTTTCGAAATCCAAAGTAGATACTTTAAACATTTCTCCAGCACCTTCGCAATCAGAAGCTGTAATTAATGGTGTTGAACACCATAGGAAGCCTTCCTGCTCAAAGAAATCATGTAGTGCTTTTTGTGCGGTATTGCGAACACGAGATATTGCACCACCTAAGTTAGTGCGTGGGCGTAAATGCGCATTAAGTCGAAGATGTTCATTGCTATGTCGTTTTGTAGGCATAGGGTATGTTGCGGGATCAATAACGTTACCAAGGATCTCAACTTGGGAAACAGAGATTTCATATTTTTGCTTTGAACCAGCAGACTCAATTAACTTACCTGTAATAGAAACAGAGCAACCAGCAGTGAGTTTAAGTACATCTTTGCTATTTTGCAATCTTGTTTCTGGTAAAATAACGGCTTGTGTAACTTCAAATAGTGAACCATCATTAATGTTGATGAAAAAGACGTTTTGCATTGAAGCTGTTGTTTTGACCCACCCTTTTACGGTAATGATATCTCCAACTTTTGAATGTTCCAGTGTTTGTTTAATTGTTTTTGTCATACTTTAACTCCATTAAAAAAAATATAGTAATGTATTTTGTCAATTACTCCCACCAAATCAAACAAGTTTGATTATGGAAGGAGCTTGAATAAAAATTAATAGAGATACAATCTAAAAACCCTTATTTCTTCTCATTAAAGAAATTTTATATAAATAGTTATACTAAATTCACTCTAATTGGCTGAAAGACACAGCCACTATTGATTAGATTTCCTAGGAAACCATCACCAATTGCTTTTCTCATTATATTTAAAGCACCATTAACATCAGCA